>Ga0214480_100051_pt1 | contig 42986 bp, 29 predicted proteins | sample M1_20Mar14CPVII9_3_FD_165042 | JGI IMG/M metagenome (GOLD analysis project Ga0214480, IMG submission 165042) | Marine eukaryotic communities from Monterey Bay, California, United States - M1_20Mar14CPVII9sort6BwellE17 | ecosystem: Environmental > Aquatic > Marine > Unclassified | place: USA... | reverse complement strand
CTTCAATTCGGCATTACCATATTGCGATCCCTCGTATGTCGTTGATCCTCTCCATATTGCTTTGTTTATTTTAGTACTCCATGGATAATTATATTCATTTGTAATGAATGTACTCTCCCAATCTGATGATACTTTGTGAGTTGTATGATGATATCTCCATGTTTCATAGCTTGGCATTGATATGGCATTGCAATATTCACCATGTTTGGCATTATGTAACTCCGACCATGCTAATCTTGGATATCCGTAATCATCACGATGATGATGTATATTGCATCCATTACCATCCGCGTCCATTATTAATATTGGTATAGTAGTAGTCGTTTCACTTGTTGTATTGAATATGATGTTTATATTGTTATTAGAAGAAGTTAGATATGTGCGTATCATTTGTGTAAACGATCTACTTCTAAATCTTGATAATTGATTTCTATGTTTTTCTCTACATAGCAATTTATTATCCTTTGTATTGTATATCAATGGTACCCAAAAGTTGTTATTGAGGCGTAGATCGTCAGTGAGTAATGTATTTTCAAATTTTGATATGAAGGGATTTGTAGTGTTGATGGCTGACCCGTATCGTTTAATATCTGCTCCTTGACGAGTAGTTGATATAAAGTTTGTAGTGGTTCTCAGTAGTATGAGTATGACTGATAGTATGCAAAACAATATTAATATTGCCTTTCTCCTTCTCAAGTAGGACATCTGAAGATAATTAGTTTGTGCTTTATCATTGCTATTGTTGTTGATGCTTTGTCCTTCTTCCAATCTTTTTTCTTCTGGTCTAGCAGCGTTATATCTTCTCATGATGATTGTATACTGGCGATCCACAGCATATCAGGACAGCACCTCTCAGTACCACAAACTATGCGCACTGGCCAGCCACCATATACCACCACAACATGACAGACCACAGACCACAACCCAACTCAATTATGAGTTATGAGAGTATAAAGTTTTCACATGTAAGGGAAACTCTGTTTGAAGGACAGGAATCTATTTGAAGATACCCGAAAGGATATCTTCTCAGTATGAACACATTATTTCTACAAGCTCACAATCTATGCAGTATTGTTAGGCCTGAAAAGTTGAAGTACGACAGCCAATCGTATCTGAATTTATCTGAAACGGGATGTATGTCGGAGCAAAACTTTCTCATCATCGCCGGGTTTGTATGTAGTGAAATGATAGTGCAGTTGAATTGATTCAATCATAGGCCTACATACTTGTATCATAATATTAACAATAACAAAAGAATACAATCAATTGCAATAGTAATGATGAGTAATAATAGCAGCAGTAAACCGATGCATATCATTGATGATGTAATATCGTCGTCGATGGCACCAGAATCAATCGTCTCCAGCAACATAATATCAGCGAAGATCTCCATCGATAGCATTGATTTCTCCAACTACGATGTACTCCTAATGCCATCATCTACTGAAGGGGTAGTTCGTTTTGCACCGGATAATCACGTAGGCAATCAACGATTTCGAGTATTACTAAGTCTACATCGATCGAGATATCTTCAAGCCGAGAAGAGTGGCGACGACGATATGTGCACAAAGATTGCAAAAGAAGTACTCGATTTGGTTTGCAATAAGTGTGTACCCAATGGTAGATTCTTTGATCAGGTTGATACCGATGATGGTAGTAGTAGTTGGAAGGAGCTCGATGTCAACCTATCCACCATCGAGTTGATCAAGCAAGCACTCAAGAACGAGCCTACTACATCACCGCTGATGACATCCTCCACAAAGCTCTACAAAAGACGTAGAACATATGGATCAATCGTATCCGAAGATTCAGAAGGAGAGACTACAATCACTACTAAGCCAGATAGGTTTGATGTGATATGTGAATCGAATGGGAGGCAGTTGAAGTTTGGATCCGACCATACCGGCAATTATAGACTAAAGGTATTGCTAGATATGAGGCTTAGCTCATCAAGTTGGAGCATGTCCAGTCCGGCAGATAAAGAGCAGACTGCTCATGATATCGTCTCCTCTATCGTAGATGCTTCATCTAGCCGATTTCTTCGAGTCAAGAATAATGAGCAAGAAGGTTATGTTGCCATGTCAAGAGAGATGGCAGTAGAATGTATAATGAACACTCTCAGTCTGATATCATATGGGACGAGAATCAAGAAAGAGCAGCAACAAGCTATAGTGCAACATGAATCTGAAGTTGAAATGCTATTAAGACGCAAGAGGAAGAAGGATACACTCGAACAATGTGCTAAGCGTGTCAAGCTGCAGTCATGTGACTACTGTGTTGCGTCTTCTGCTGCGGGTCTGCCAACAACATTCAATACATTGCCATTCGGTGCTATCACATCTCGTGCAGCTTAATGCCGATGATATTAGGTTTAGGATATATGTTAAAGACTATAAGATCATGACAAGTATAAATCAACAATACCTATCTCCCTCCTTATTGATATCGATTGTACTTATTACTAACCTTCTCCCAAACCTCCTTTTGTTCTTTTGATAACTTCATCTTTTTCCTCTTGAATTTCCTAAGTGGATTATTATCGAAGAAGCTTCGTTTGTTGACAGCTTCTTCTGCTCCCTTTTGAGTCGGAGTGCCCGAGAAGAGAGTTAATATCGGTGCAGGCGCAGGTCCATCTTTTCGGTTAATTGGTCTATTCATCTTGTTCCCCTTCTTTTTTCTTGGCCTGTTATCCCCCCTCTTCTTTCGAGGAATACCACTACCTGGTATATTCTTTTGTGCTTGTTGTTGTTTTATTCTCTGATCTGCCATTCGTCTCTTTGATACTGCTTGACCTCGCTTTGTTCTTGGTCTGCCCTTCTTATTCTTCTTTTGTTTATCAATCAATTTAGCAGATATATCTATCACAGGACAGTCATCATAGCATCTTCTATCATCCATTGCATTTAAAAACATATACTTGTCGCATAGCTCTTTTTGTTGTTTCTTCAGAAAAAGAGTATATAACAATTGTTCTTGTATTTGCTTTTCTGTTAGCGGAGCATTTGGATCTGATTGTCCTAGATTAACAACCATCGGATGAGTTAATATACCAATCATAATAATGAAAGGAATAGATATCATGATTAAATCTCGTAGTAATGATACATAGTACGACCCAGTATTATTGAGCTTTATCTTTGTTCGTTTAGTTTGTTGATTGATTCTTTTGTCTACGTCACTAGCAGCCATGTTGGATTGACGATTGCTTATGATACCAGTTGCAGCTGTTCTTTCACATTTGTTGTCTCCAATGTTCATCTTGTCGTCATTACTGGTATTATCACAATCGTCGTCTTCGGAGTGTTGAGTATCTATATCATCATCTTCGTCTTGAGTTTCTATGATATCATCAACATCGATATCTTTGCTTTCTGCGGTTGTGTTATTGTTGGCATTATCATCATCTCCAGCGATAGATGTAATAGATAGAGGATGCACTTGATTCTTCTTCTTTTTGCATTGCTGCTGCATTATATCTTGGCGGAGGCCAATCATTTTTGTTGTGTAGTGTTCTTAAATATATTTTTTATTGTATCAATTGTTGTTAGTACACACAGTGTTTAATTATTAGCCTTTTGATATATTCTCACCAATCCGTCACAATCGAACCTTCTCTATTCTCTACGCACTAATACTGTCATATAATCATCTCGATTCAATCGTCATCTCGGAACTCGGGGGCTCCAAAATTTAAAAAAGATATTGTACACGGTATCCTTGGTGGTTTTGAGTAGTGCAGTCGAGTAAGAAGAAGATTGTACTCTTCCTCCTTGATATCCCCATGAAATAGACAAGATTAAACGACGACAATGTACTTGCTGACAGGATGTAGAATACTATAATGACAACACAAGTTAGTAGGAAAGAAGAGTGATATAGTACAGGTATCTTATCATTGTTCTTTACAATATGTTGCTGAACTCTTATTATTCACCACCAATTAAATGAGGTGGGACTATACCATCCTCGGTTCGAATAATAAACAAACCCTGCCCTTGATTTGTAACTATAGATAAATCCAATCCAACCTCCAATAAGGGAACGCCCTCTGATCCTTCTACATCTTTTGCAACCTTCTGTATCCTAACCGAGGGATTATTTTGTGTTGCTAGCAATTCAGTATCACCCGGTGCTACATAAAACTCTAAACTACCAAAATGTCTACCCAACTCCACCGGTCTTATACGAGTTGCATGCTCTTCTAGTAAATTGATTTGTCTTGCAATAGCCAATTCAGATGATACCGTTCCTGTACATCTAGCAACTTTACCTACATACCAATATCGTATATTATCAACATTATCTATTGTTGTACCTGGATCTTTAACATATACATCTTGAACACAATCGGAACCACCCGCTTTTCGTATATCATTATAATATCGTTGTTGACGTAATATATTCTCATTAGAATATGAAACATCACCTCCTTTGGGAGCGGGCCTTTTTCTCATTGGTGATGTATAGTCCTTCTCTTCTACCATATTGAGAGGAACAACTTGTTGTCTATTAGTAGATGTGTTATGTTTATGCTTATGTTGGTTGACGGTAGATAAAGTTGATGGATGGTTGACAAATGACGGCAACTTGTGATGATGTTTCATATTATAATTTCCATCATGATATGAAGTTGCAATTGGTATCGACGAAGTACTCAGCATTAAGATTGCAATCGCAACCACTGTTGTTTGTAGTAATCTACTTGAGCATATCATATTGATCATGAATATGATCGTTCCGATTATATAATACCCGGCCGCCGCCTTAATAGCTAATGGTTAATGGTAGGCAAGGCAAAATGGATTATTTTTTTCCCATGAGCGGAGGTTGCTCGCTTATTATCGCTGAACAGCTGCCATTGAGACATAAAGAGTTCTAATTTAGCTCTTGAGAAATCTGCAGATTTGCCATCACACCCATCAACTTCTTCTGAACTCCAATGCTCATAACGTTACATCATCTTTTACATTGCAACTACTATCCACTTTATTCTATCATGGTTAACAAAATTGTATCAGCCCTAGCCATTGCGGCTTCATTATCAACAACATATGCCTTCTCACCATCATCATCATCGAATCATAAAAATTGGCGTGATATTTCCGACTTATCCTATCAGAATGATCCAACTACAATGATGGATCATAATATGATGGTACCACCACCACCACCTCAAGCTGCCTTTCAGCCAGATTTGGATAATATTATGGAAACATATGACCGTGCCGCTGATTGTGCTAATAATTATGGTATGTGTAGTATTGAGGAGTTATTGGATTTGAGTGAAGGTATGTAAGATATATCTAATATTGTTGGTACATGTGATGTGTATTTGATGTGTATTCAGAAAGACGGTATACCCAATGTATGAATTCCGAAACATGGTTGTTACTTCGGGCAGTCGATAATGTTGCAACTAGAGTCTTTACCAGGCTTTGAATCGGTGTATTGTGATGTAATAGTTGTTGATGTTTCCATAGAAGACGGTGTACCGATAGATATACATAGAATTCTGAGTATAATGTATGCTTGGTAGTAGTTGATAAGACGTGGGAGATGGATTATACTCTATTCATGTCTTATTTTTTGTGGTCAATTATTTCTCTATTCAATGTTTATCGACATGACTAACGATTTCATTGCAATACTTCTCATACACGCATATAATTACATACAGAACTTGATGAACACCTTGGCTGCTTCATTGAGGATGGACCAGAGGCATGTGAAAGTGAAATCAATGTAAGTCGTAAACTTTTTATGTTTTCACCTGATACAATCTATAGATGTCTCAATACACTCTACTTATGATATTATACTAACTTATCCTCATACATTTCAAATCTTTCGTCATTTCTACTTTATATTCTTGCTCTTCAATCCAATCAAAATAGGATCGTCAGCAATTATCGGAAGCCTTATTAGTTCAAGGTGAAATGAGAGAACATCAACGATACCTCGAGGCTGAAAATGTTGCCTTTGACGCACCAGCAATGGACGCAGCTGCCATGGATATGAATAATTTGAATGCTGGCGGTATGGATTATTATGGTAGTGATATTAATCAGCCAAGGGCATCAGTATGGAGGGAGAATGATAATCATGATGATCGATCTCAAGGATCAGGAGGATCGGCTGTTGGATCTTGGGCGCTGGGACCGTAAGATATCACCATGTGCTTTAGTGTGTGTAATGAACTTGATTTAAAAGATGAGAATATGAATAAAGGGCGAAGAATCGACAGAAGAAGAGGCTGCCAATAATGTATGAATTGCATAATATTAGGAGATGAAAATGTGGGATGTATCCCAAAAGACACCAAACTCGAGACTAAGGAGAAAAGATGAGACTGATGTATAGGTAGAAGAAGAAGAAAGATATATGGGCATCATCCACTTGAAAAAGAATGTTGTTAAGCTAACAACCTGTTTGTATAAAGTATTGTCGCACCTACATCTTTATTTGTGAGATGTCGAGTCGAGGTATCCTTATCTTTGAGAATGAGAACACTAAACATCTCACGTGTTAGTTAATTGTTGACACATTAGGTAGATTTCCTTTGGCTAAAGCATACCTCATAAATAAAACCGCTCAACAATAATCCAATCAGACGTGTAATACACTCAACAACAATAAGAAACAACAAATAATATGCTAAAGCTCGTATCAACCTTAGCTTTACTTGCTTCGGCAATATCAGTATCAGCATTTTCGACGACTCGTTCTACAATTATCAGATCATCATCTCCTACAGCAATATTCTATCATCCAGAAACGTTTGACCGTGCTGTGGAATGTGCAAACAACTTTGGACTATGCAATGTTGACGAATTGCTTAAACTCTCAGATGGTATGTAGGCTTTAGTATGAGGATACTGAACTTGATCTATTCACACTCATATGCTCTTCTCTCATTCATCTCTTGTATAGAACTCGACAGTTTCCAAGGAGCATTCTATGAAAGAGATCCAACAGATCAAGAAAAAGAGATTGGCGTAAGTTTACTATGATGTGTATTGCTATCCTATGTATACATCATGCTCATCATATGACCTTTCACCCTCACACTGAGACAGGATCGTAAGGATCTTGCGGACTTACTTCTTCTACAAGGAGAATTTCAGGCAAGGAATGATTACTTCCATAAAGCCAATCTATTTGCTCATGATGTACAAGATGACTCATTAATGAAAGATAGGGATCACTTCTTGAATGAGGAGCTCCCAGAGATGGATCTTTAACGACTATGTAACGCAATACTAGGCCAAAGAAGATATAGAAGTCTTCTCATTAGTTCCATATAATATGATAGGTTCGTAGCTGAGCAATAGATACCATAGGTAAACTAAAGTGTAGATATAACCCATACCGACACTACATAATCCAACCAAATAGAGTCCACCATAGCGGCAGGCCACTCTTCCCTTCAACCCAAGCTTGAACTACCTGAGATTCAAAGTTATTCGATATTGGATCTTCACCCTTCTCTTTCTTGTTTTCAATCCAATTACTTTCAATATATTGATCTAACTTACTAACTTCTTGTTCTATTGCCTCCCACCCATATCTTGTTATAATTTTACCAGTTTCATGGCTGACTACAATGATTGAAGGAACTCGATTAGCGCCCAAAAGATGTAGTAGTGGAAGTCTTTTGGGATGCAAGAATGGTAGATGGTAGAACCCAGTATTTTCCAACATTGACATTCCTTGTTGTTTTGATATTGATGATGTTAATGATGAGTTGATGTTTGCTTGCATGATTGGATCTGAAGTAGTGCCACTCATGTCAATCTCATGCGGACCCGAGTTGTTTGGTATGCAAATTACTCGACTATTATTGTTGTAGTAGTATTCATTACCACTACCATCACCATCATCACTCATTGCATAATAAAACCACTGACTAACTTTTGGTACTGAAGATGACGAAGATGAAGAGAGATGAAGTAACTTCTGTTAGTGCATACGGCTTGCAAAGGCAATCAAATGAAGATATATAAAAGCCAAATGAAGCACTCAGATCTCAAATACTTCATATGGAGCACATGAATTCACATCATAAAACAATACAAACGGCACTTTCTAGCGTGTAAACTTTGTCGGTTTGTTGAATCTACAAAGAAGAATAAAGTAAATCCATAATCAATATCATCAAGCGGTAGAGGTTTGTTTGCAATTATGGTATCCGATCCATCATCATTAAGCTCTGCATCGATGTCCTTTTGTTTCTTTGCTTTCTTATTTAGGCGTAGGGGTTTGCTATTCGTTCTGCAGTATGGATAGAAGGGTAATGTTTCTGGTAGTGCCCTCAATACTCCGGGAGCTCTTCTTGTTTGTGGTTGTGATGTATTGTTCATATCTTATGTTCATAAAACTAATCTTATCAGGGAATACTTGGGGTATACCACAACATCAACCAATCAAACGTTGCTGTTGGATGATAGCGATGAATCCGATGTAGTTTCAAGAGGATACCGCAAGATAAAAATGAAACCTCTTATAGATCGATGCATTTTTAATATGAACCCCTGATCGATGCCAAGGTCGGTAGCGGATTATATATGTATATATGTGCAACAGAAAATAGGTAGGATAGGTAGGGCGAGGTTGTACCAGTAGTTGTATTATAGAGTTATTGCAAATCAATACCTATTACTGATACATATAATCATTCACACATCATTGCAAATAATTGCATCAAACTCCATTAAAAGTAATTCCGATAGTCGAGAAGCGATATTTAACACAATATACTATGTCTATAGCATCCACCGAAACAATAATACTTTTATCATGCTGTTCCTTCATTGGTAATATTGGTGCGGCATTGACTGGATTCGGACAAGCTATTATATTCCTGTTTGTTTACCAGATTGTTGATTTAGCAGGATATGATGGCGACTTTAAAAATGCCGTCTTCATACAAGCATTGAGCTTATTCAGTATGCAGCCACTACTATTATACAAGGCAAATGTAATAAAATATGCACATCGTCGTATCCTACTTCTATTTGTACCAATAACATTAATATCAACACCATTGGGACAATTGGTTAGTGCGTATGTACCAACGAAGGTAGTACAAGCAGTTGCTGGTGTATTGGTTACTTTAGTTGCAATTCGTGAGATTTATATGAAGAGGAATTGGTTTAAAAGTTTTTGTGTAAGAGAGAAGAAGAAGGAAGAAGATGAGGAGGAAGATGAGGAGGAAGAAGAAGAGAAGGGGGAGAGAGTAGGAGAGAGTAAAGAGAATAAACCAGAAGGAGGAGGAGATGACGAGGAAGCAGCGGCAGCAAATGAGGATGTAGATGACAAGTTTGACGATAATCAGGTTGACGACTCTGCTAAAATTGCCGAAGAGAACAAGGAAGTTAGTGTTACAAAATCAGAAGTACGATCCGCTACATCAGGAGGAGCACAAGAAGAAGAGGAACAGGTCAAACTCGGCTGTAATAAGGCATCAATCATTACATTAATTGCAGGTGGCGCCTCTGGTTTCCTCGGAGGAATGGTTGCCATTAGGGGACCGCCATTGATCTTCTATTTCTTACATCCGCCGCATCCAGTGAAATTTAACAAGCATTCTCAACGAGCCACTGGCGTTGTTATTATGTTCTTCAATGTACTTATGCGTGAGATATTCTACATGGTTAATACATTCACTGATGATCAGAATAATACAATAGGTTTTCAAAAAGAGGATTGGCGATTGTATCTATCAGTTATAATATGTTCAATTGCCGGTGGGTTAGTGGCTAGTGGGGAGTAAGTTGTTTGAATATTTGAAAGACTCGAAAGATACAATACGAGGGATACTATCCATCTTTCTTTTCATATGTGGTGTTAGTTTATTGTTCTCTGCTTTTATTAAACGGTAGAGAGAAAGAGTGGTAGGATAGTAGATAGCATGATGGTGTGTTGTACAGGATAGGAGATTACAAAGAACAACTTTCGACCTTATATAATGTTGATATTAGTCAAAAGATGTTTTAAGCTATTTATGGGTACCAGCCAGTTCCCATTCTCCATTCAAAGCTTCACTCTCTTTGCTACTATCATCTGGTATAACAATTGCTAGTGCCTCTCGTAACATGTTTTCATCATGATGCATCAAGTACTCTCTTCTAGCATCTCTTTTTGACGGACAGTCAAACTCTCTCTGGAATATGCATTATCACGATTTATTAGGATGAAAGAGAGATTATTGGAACATGTGTTAGACGGCTTGCAAAGGCAATCAAATGAAGATACAGGAAGGCCAAATGAAGCACTCAAATCTCAAATACTTCTGTTCCATGAATTCACATCATAGAACAATACTAACGCGGACTTTCCTGTGCTACGGCTGGTGACATATTGAATTCAAACATCCAGATATTACCATTTTCATCAGGCATCCAATCACAACTGAAGACCTCGAACTGTTTCTTGTTCTTTCTTCCTTTCAACTTTCCACTGTCAATCGCCTTCCCGATAATCTCGGTTGTGCCCTGTTTACTCTTTTCATATACTCTTACCCAATGTTGTTTCCAGCCTTCTGTTTCACTAGGTTTTTCTGGATGACGGTGAATCGTAATCTGTGTATCATGTGATTTATCAGTTGGAGACCATGGCGTTGGTGATATGCACAAAAGTGCCCCTCTATAAGTGTACAACGTCCAAGTGATACCGTCCTCTTCACATATCAATAACACATAAAACTTTAAGTGTGTCTTTCGTCCATCATCTGTGAGTAAAGGCTTTCGGATATGTTGTTGAACGACATATCGCTGATCATTCTTTATATGTTGCATAATCTCGGATGGTTTGCTCACAATCTCAATTGCAGCACCACCCAGATTTTTATCCGACTCTTTGATAAACCAAGGTGCATCAATAGCACCTTCACAATCATCAGTCGGTGGTTCATCTCCTACCCACTTTCCATTTTCGATGCAATATGTTGTTGGCATGTATTCTCCTACAAACTCAATCACTTTGTCCTTTTCATCCAAGTATTCTCTACCATTTAAAAACATGGCAACCTTGCTAAACTCTGGTTCATCACAGAAATCTACCACCTTCTTGCCAAGTGGACAATTGAATGAACCTTTTACAAAATCTTCATACCAAATCTGAGTAGGATACATACTCCAACCACCCCTTTCAATTAGCAATTGAATGAATCTACTGCCATGACCACGTCTTCCACAATCACATGCCAGTAGCATATCATCAGGTGATATCAATCTAGTAAAACTTTGCTGAGAATCCTTGGACAGTGAACCACCTAGTCCACCCCACACTTCCATCAACTGTTCTAATGTGATGATAGATCCAAACACTGGCAGTACATGATCTAATGTTGCTTGTAACCGTTCATCATTATCATCTTGTACACATTCTCTAATAACACATACTTCTATTCCCTCATCCATCAATACCTGACAGGCAATTTGAACAGAAACACTTGCTTTACCACCAACTAGATATACTTTATTAATGGATTCATTCTTGAGTAACTCGACTAATTCATTTGGTATGTGTTTAGATCTCCATACGATATGATCATTATCACGTGGTGCAATTTTTGGGTTTGTGGATAGCATATTAGAACCATCCCAACCTTCCATAAACCAGTGTACTGCCTTATCACCTAACTTTGTATTAAGTTGTGATAGTGCACCAAATAGTTTATGCTTGTCTGGTACTCTTTTTGTTTGTATGATGACATGTAAACCAAACTGTTAAGTGAGCTCTACAAGTACAAGTACACAAGATAAAACAAGTTAAAACTATAAATGATAAAGAGGCATAAACTTACCCTTCATATCTCGATTTGAAGCGCAGAGCTGAGTAAACAATGGACCATTTCTTCTTTCTTGCAATCTCAAGTATAATTTCAAGTGCAAGGAGATAGCGTTCCTTTTGTTGCAAACTGTTGATTAAATCTGGTTGTAAATCACAGACAACTAGTGCTATACACTCTTTGGTAATATCGGGTACTCCTTCCATTGCAATACTACGTCAATACCTTTACTTCAAATGCCGCCACTACATACACCAACAATAATGTTTGGTATCTATGGTACTCTCACTCTCGTGTATAATGACTCTAGAGATGATAACCGCCACCAAATCACAGCCGATCGAAAGTGCGTAAGTAGAGATATAGTAACAGTACTGATGGTATATGGAATCCGCTTATAGCAATAGTACAATGGCACCTACCTCACTAATACTGAATCATTTTTCAACTCTCATAAATATTTGTGAAATGCTTACATGTGGAATATAAAAATATGAGAGTTAGTTGTATGTACGATATGTGATTGTTACGCGGCAGCTGCAGGCTTCTTGCATCTATCGTCTATCTGATATCTCTATCTAACAACACCTAATCAACAATAGTCAACAATCTATCGAATGATCCAGATTGTGATTTCCCATTTAGTCATCAAAGACTCCCAATTACAATAAAGTGAAAAACAAAAACAACAACAAAATGCAAATTAAAAATTAGCCGCCCAAGATAGAGCTCTAGCCTTCTACGAAGCCTGGATTATGTGACATACATAGCTCCATACTTGTTTCGATTGTTTAGTTGACTTGTAGGTTGCAATACATGCCGATCTTTGCTGATAGGATATCTTGTAGCTGATGTTATCATTATCTAATTTTATGTATAGACTGATTTAACGCCAAGTAAATACTCTCATCATATATTTGTAATACACACAACTTACTACAACAGTGGGTGTATTGTGTTGATATCACAAGATGACTGATAATAATACCGATACTAACAATGAAGTTTCTACATTAATCAAATTGCAAAAGCTGTTAGATGAACATTGTCATTCGGATATACTACCAACCTATCCCCCAACTCGAGAATCTTCTGACAAAGTAGTAGTTGATATTGATAACGATTCACTATGTACACAAGACGATACAGATACAACACTTCAAGGTGTACAGTATGATACGTTCCTTGGTCTTAAATTATATCATACAAATCCCATTGATCAGATTAATGCAGCATGCAAAGCAAAAGGCAAATTATTTATAGATTATGAGTTTTGTGTATCGTCGAAAGTTGTATTAGATGGAGAATGTTTAACTCCGGGTATCATTACACAGCTCAATATTGAGGACTTTGCAAATTCTGGAGAACCCAAACGAGTAAAACGGATTAAACATTACATGGATAAGGCTCGTCTTAATGATGGTTCATCAAGTAGCGAGTGGATTTGGGTTCGAGGATCAGAGATGCCTGGAAGAAAAGTCTTTGCTACTACTCAATCAATCTGTTCACAGAATGTTAAACAGGGTAAAGTTGGTAACTGCGGCTTCTGTTCTGGATTTGCATCACTGGCTCAACAGTTTCCTCATGTATTATTGGAAGCATTTGGTGCCTCTGACATTAGTCAGCAAATTGATATTAGTTTCGGTGCTTACTCCATTTGCATATACCCTTTTGGCGGCGGAACAAAGAGATATCTTCTACTAGATGATCATGTCTTGTGTACTTCTGGTACTCATGCATCTCCGGCTCTATCCTCAAAGGATCCGAATGATCTCTGGATTCGATTTCTAGAGAAGGCGTTTGTCAAGTTGCAATCTAGTTACGCTTCGCTAGATGGATATTACAAGTTTAATAGTTTATATCGACATCCATTAAGAGCAATGCAACTCATCACTGGATCACCGATTGCTTTAGAATTACATTACAAACAAAACAAGGTTGATGAGGTATATGAAACATTACTAGCTACCGAAGGAAGTTGCTGTCGTGTTGCACATGGACGACGAGCTATTGATGGTCTATTCACAGGCCATGGCTATTCTCTACTTTGGGTTGGAGCTATAGCTGGTATTCAATTGGCATGTGTACGAAATCCTCATGGTAAAAAGTCATATACCGGAGAATTTGGTAGAGGAGATAACTCATGGAGTACATCTGATGCCATGGAAGTCAAGAGAGTATTGAGTGTTGATCGTTTGAGATATTCTTATGTTAAAGAGCTCCTCTCATCGACAGAAGACAATGGCATATTCCTGATACGGTTTAAGAAATTTGTCAAATACCTTCCGATCGTTTCAATCGTTGGTCCTATCGAAGAGAATAGAGAGTCTATGCAACTTCCCGAGGAGAATCGTCTACATAGGTTACAGGGTAACATCACTTGCTTGAGTAAAATGCTCAATACCGCTTCATCATAGAACATAAATATAATCAAAACTGGATCAACAAAACATTGCTTTAAATTAGATATCCTAGATATATTATCAACAACACATGTGCAATCTACATCTTTCCAGCTAATGCACCCCCAAACCCTGAACTGAATTGCTTCCTCTCCTTCTTCTCAAGCCTCTTTATTTCGGATTCCATCTGAACCACCAGTTTTTGGCTAGTCGCTGATGGAGTGCAATTCAACACATCTTTAAAAGCTTTCTTTAATAGTATCAAGTCTCCTCCAGTAGATTGGCTGATTTTGATCCTTGCCATAGCTCGCCTGTACGAACATTTCTCATGGCCCCATTCAATATCCAATACCTTTGTTGCGGTCGCTTCCGATTGACGGTAATCTCCCTTCTTATAAAAGATCAATGATACATTTGATAAAAGAGCCACATAGCAATCTCGTTGTGAACCATTTGTTCCCATCTTTGACCCAAATTTATCCAAAGCCGATTGGTATCTAATAAGTTGTCAATGAGTGACACATCATATGAACAAAGAAACACCAAAATGAGTTCTCAACTTACTTTGACAATGCCTGATCAAGATCTCCCGCCTTGAATGATTCAGATCCCTCTTCCTTTAATCGATTAATTTCACCAAAGGTACTTTCATCTATACTAGAGAAGCAGTCAATGGGTAATGCCGGTGACCGAGACTCAATAAATGCGGACACAAGCCAAATCGTTTCCTTCTCGGCATTCACATCACCAAAGTAAGCGATTGAACCTTTACCATAGTCATGCATTGCAATGTTAACATCATAGTTACCATCTTCAGACTGCTCAGAAACATCCCTGCCACTCATATGGGGGACCATGGATTGGGTTCGAGAGTTCTCGGTCACACCAAAACAACGCTCATGCTTTGGTACTCTCAAACTCACTGCTTTAGCACTGTATTCTTTGATGACTCTCCGAGATAAATTCCCATTTCCAAAACTATAATTAACATTCCTTTCATTATCTGCAATGCACGGACCCCAATTCGTACGGTAGTAGTTTGACATTTTCCAATCGACATCAAAATACTTTTTCAATGTAGATACAAGCAACCCCTCAGAGGAAGGAAACGCCACAACACCCCCTGAGGATACAAATTCCTGAAGAAGGTCACCAAATGTTTCCTCAAAGTTTACTCTTTCTTCTGGGCTGGAATAATCCATCACGACAATTGCATGATACCGTCCACTCTTAATTTCAGATATCGCCTTGTCCGTGCCATACGCATCCGGCTTTACAGTATTATCATCGAGATAGGATGGGTCAGTACACCAAACACGGAATAAAGTGTGGCAATTGAATGGAGAAACATCTCCAATTATTGGAGGGCATTGTATGTAAGATGTCTCCATCCATGGCACTTGACAATATCCTTCAATAAAAAGTATATTGTTTGGGGTATCATGTCTCCAGCCGTCATCAGAATCCATTTTTCTTATGATATGTTATTGCAATAGAAATGACGGCGGTGATTGCTCCTATTAGTATCATCCTCTTTACTGTACGTTTGACTTGAATGGTCTTCCCTAATCTGAAAAATACTATTTTCGACAAAAATAGTGCCCAAACATTGTTGTATGTGCTCTATAGATGCTCTGTGTAAGTTGAAGCGTTAGAAAATATTGGGTATTGGTGAAGAATGGACCTTTCAAGATCGCTGATTACCTTAGTGTTTCTTAGTAAAAATGAATTTTCGAGTCTCAGATGAATCGGTATCCCTTAATGGGGGCGCTTATATCTCAGCTTCTAGTATACCAATCACCACGTTTGATTTCTCTATTCCATAGTGCACTCAATGGGCTATGGAATAGAGCGAGTTAGAACTTCATAACTCCAAAAACGGCCGAGAGCTAAGGGCCCCCATTTCAAAGTGTCCAATTCAAGTCAAACGTACAGTACCTCACAAAAAAAAGATATGAAAGATACCGGGAAAGAAAAGATTCTTTTGGCGATATAACGATACAGTACGTTTGAGTCGAACTGGTAACTTGTATTTTGGGGAGCTTATTTCTCGGCCGTTTTTGGAGTTACGGCTTCAAAGATAGTTACTTCCTATAGCCCAACCAGAATAGGATATCACTTTCAAATATGGTGATTAGTAGGGTAGATACCGAGGTATAAGCTCCCCAGTTAAGGGGTATCGATTTTTCTTGGACTCAAAAATTCATTTTTATGTAAAAACACTAAGGTAAGCGGGACACCAATATCCAATATTTTCTAACACTTCAACTTGCACAATGCATCTATAGAGCACGTACCACAATGTTTGGGCACTATTTTCATCAAAATTAGTATTTTTCTAGATTAGGTTACCAGTTCAAGTCAAACGTACTGTATGTTAAATTTGCTTGCTGGACAACCACAATTGCTACCTACTTCCAATCTCATATATGATAACTGATTGTGGATCAAATCTTCTTCACCTTAACGCACAACAAGAAAGAATGAGTATGTATACCGGGGATAAAGATAAGAGAAGACGGTCTAACTCTGACAAGTACATGTGGACAGTAATCACAACATGTAATATTATATTTGCAATATATCTACTACAATACAAAGCACCAGCAACACTTTGTACAAGTTCAACAAACCCAATTGTTATTGCAAAGAACACAACTCAACTTCCCTTCTATCTTGCTAGAAGTCAATCGTTTGGATTCTTCTATGACATCAGTAACGATCATTGGAGATTATATAAAGATATATACAATTCACATATTGATCATCGTTATCCTAATCATCCAATGACATACAATCCAGAAGGCACCAGTACAAATTCAGATCCGATAATGTGGTCAAGAAGAAACAACTGGCCGAGTGGCTATTATTCCTATGCTGGAAAGTCCGCGTTAGTATTATTTTATGATAAGAATTCATGTGTTCAGTATAAAGTTTCGACGACTTGGCTGTTTTATTTGACCTTAGTTTGCCTTTATTGATTGCCCTTGTATATCATATGTACTAACATATGTTATAATCTCCTCTCTTGCTTCATCATAAACTGTGATATCACTCATACGCAGCATGGTGGCAGAACAATTATGAACCCAACTTTTCATGCCCATTTGAAAAGAGAGTTGGTATACCAATGAATGGAGATGGGCCGAAATGGGTATGCGATCCGCATAGAATCAAGAAGTTGGCAGAAGCACGAAAAGAAGAAGATCCGAATCATCCTGGATGTGTTGTATATTCGGTTGGAAGTAATGGTGATTTCAGTTTCGAATTGGGTATGCAAAAGGAGGTAGGAGTTGATGTTTGTGAATATCACATCTTTGATATGGGTGATTATGCCAAGGAAGTACCAACAGAGTTGAAACGAGCTTATTATCATAAATGGGGATTGGAGAAACAACAACCGGCGGTAGTGTCGTGGTTTGGAAGTACTGATGTTAAACCACTAGAGGGCAAAGAGTTCTACGGTTTATATGATACAGTAAAGCTACTTGGCCATGAGGATTTGAATGTCATCGATATCTTTAAGATCGATTGTGAGGGTTGTGAGTGGAAAACATACCAAGATTGGTTGTCTGACGATATTCCAATGTTACATCAAATACAAGTCGAGGTACATAAAGCTCCAATCGGCACAATTGATTTCTTTAAAAGCATGGAAGAATTTGGCTATGTGCGGTATCATAAAGAATCAAACATTCAATGGGGAAGTGACTGTATTGAGTATGGCTTTGTAAAAGTTGAGAAGGCATTCATGGATGAAAAGAAGGAACTTGATGATTATTCTAGTAGTACACGCCATGATCAAGGGAGGATAAGTGACTAGAGTAGACTTACGGTATTCTAATTCTAGAGCACAGTACAACAGAGTTATGACTGGCACATGCACATTATAAATTATTAGATACAACCCTCGATCCACATTGGGTACACCTCTTCCTGCCTACACACGCTTCCGTTTTTCCCCAGCCGCCTTTGCTTTCCTATTGGTATCAAACAAAGCAGGCATAGTCTGAAATAGCTTGTACACCAGAGAGTGCTCGGTATCATCCCCTTCCAGCCCAAGCCATTGCATGGGGCAAAACTTCCAATTCCATATCGACAACTGCTTGCTGTGCAAGATAAATAAAGCAAACGATGATAGTTTACAATAATGGTAGACGTGATTTTTATGTGACTATTGTGTGATAAAAGTCACGGATTGATACTCTCATAAAACAATTAACAATACATACTTACAACCTCTTACAACAAACAAACATACAATAGCCGACGGCAAATATCATAACTAAACTACACAGTAAAATCAAATTGTAGTATGGTAAGAGGTAGCGGTAGTAGCAGCCGTGGTCCTCAAGATCCGCTAACCTACATACAAAACGCCTGTAAGCTCCACTTAGGTGCACAAATTACAAATCCAACTAGTTTAAATGTTGTACAATGTTTTTTATCTGGTTCAAGTAGTACTACCACACAGGGTGGCGGAGATTCTGGTTCCACACAGAGTAGTGGGGATGGTGGTGGTTCAGGTGGTAATAATGCTAGCAATACAGGGAGTGGCGAGGGTAGTCCACGATTATTCATATGGATACCCCGTACTTCATCCAAATCATCAACCAATTCCAATGATACACCAACATCTGCTGTTGAAACCAAAGAGGACAATGAAACTGAAGAAGAATATTACGAAGAGGCAATAGCATCAACAGAATCATTCGATGGACGTAACTTAGGTTCGTTGGCTTTTATTAATGCCTCTTTGCTTAGCGGTGGTGGCGGTGGTTCATCATCAAGTGGAAGTGGAAGTGGAGATGGTGCAGTTAATAATGGTGTTGGTATTAAGAATGCTAGAGATTTGCAATGTATGGTGTTAAGTCCACGCATTTATTTAGAAGATGATGAAGATGATGCTGAAATTGAGGGTGGCGAATCGAAAGAAGATTCCAAGGAGGGTGAACAGGAATCAAACAATAACAATTCAACAACACAGAATGAAGGATCAGCAACCTTCTTAGCATTGCAATTATATGCTCGACATTGTTTCGTACCAGCTGTACGGGCTATTGAGGCATTAGAGGAAGAGGAGGAGAAGAAGGAAAGTGGTGGTGGTGATTTTGACACGGAAGATATAACATCAGGACAATTAACATCCAAGACATCAACCAAACAAGGAGGCAAATCAACAAAGATATTAGAAGGATTAGAAGACAAGTTACGTGAATTAGACGTGGCATTAGGTCAATGTCGTCGTACGGTATTAGGACGTATACCACACGTCATTCTCAAGCCACATCCAATAATTGTCGAGGCAGCTACCAAATTGGACTCATCTGGTAAGATTGATTTAGATGAAGTTGGATTATCCAATTATTTGCAAGATGATAGTATATTAAATGAAGTACAGAGTACTGTGAATCATTGGATTGTACAGATACGTAAAGTAACTGTATTACCTGGTAGTACACCCTTTCCTTCTGGTAGTGATGCATCAACTGAATCACATGCAGATTTAGAAGAGGTTAGTTTCTGGTTAGACTTGGAAGAATCACTCAAGAATATACGGTTAGAATTATCCAAACCTGAAATTATATTAACAATTACATTATTAAAGGCAGCAAAACGGTTCGTGGCAACGATTGCCTTGGAGAATAATACAGGATTAGATGTTGCTGAAAGTCATGTTACAGATGTTTCCAACTTTTTACGTCAATATCCAGCATCAACATTGGCATCATCACGTGATTGGTCTAAGATTAGTTCTACTATGGATTTAATCTTTGTTCATTTACAGAAAGTACGTCAATCACGATATTATGATTTAGATCGATTAGCACGATTAGTCGAAGCATCAACATTAACATTACGAGAACGTATGGAATATACATTACGTGATAATTATAAAGGTAATGGTATAATACTTGGATTGGATTATGATGAGTATGAAAAGGTGGTTAGGGGTCCAACACAGGATATATTTGTTTTGTTTGATACGAGCTATACTACCTTTTCGGAATTCTTCTTAGATCAGGGTAGGATTGGACGACGTCGTGCCAATAATGATACCACCACAACACCGGCACAGGTGTTAAAGGGTATTACATTATATCATCAGGTATTACGGGAGCGATTGGATGCTGTTTATTACTTTCGTACCCAACATGAGAAGTTACGTAGTGTTGTGGCTGAGGTGTTGACGGGGGGTGAATCGTCCAAGGATAACAAGGATAATGATGACGAGGCAGCATACTCGGCATGGGCACTCAAGGAGGTTGATGAGGCACCCATGTCACTCTTTGCGTCTGTGGATGTATTGGATTTAAGTGCACGTGGTGAGGCTGTATTTACCAGTGCATTAGAGGGGTATGATCGTAAAGTTGATGCGATTGAGGAACACTTGGCAAGGTTGTTAAGGGATAAACTATCCTCGTGTCAAGATGCCGAGGACATGTTCCGAGTGTTTGCCCGCTTTAATCCACTCTTGACACGTACCCGTGTCCGTGCTGCCGTGAAGGAGTTCCAATTACAACTCATGAATACTGTTGGTCAAGCAGTACAAAAGTTACAAGCCAAGTTCACCCACAAGTATGAATCATCATCAGCATCAAACATTGCCACTATTCGTGGTATTCCACCCGTTAGTGGAAAGATTATGTGGGCAAAACAGATGGAACGTCAAGTTCATACCTTAATGAAACGGATGAGTGACGTCCTCGGAAAAGAATGGGGTCAACAGTTGGAAGGACGACAACTTCGTCGATCATGTGACGAGTTACTCAGCAAGTTGGATTCACGTGCATACTTTCGTTCATGGGTTACTGAATGGGAACGTGAATTAAGTTCGGATACTAATTCCAAGATTGCAACATATCCTATCGTTATTGCCAAGGAGGGACAGGCTATTGTTGCAAAGGCAAACTTTGATGAAAAGCATGAATACCTATCACGTGAGATTCGGTATTTGAAGTGGTTGGGATATGATCGTGATATTCCACGAACAATTGCCCTCGTTGCCGAAGAGGCCATGGAGAGATATCCTCATGCTAGTGAGTTATCGAGACGTGTGCTTTTATTATACTGTTATATTATATTCCCTTACTAACACACTTCTTTGTTAATCTAACAGTGGCTCTTAAGACTGCACTTCAATCCTATGCAGCTGCTCGTGGTCTCGTCACTCCTGAATTGGAGCCCCTCGTCGCACAAGAATTACGTGCCATCCAGGAATCAATCACTGAGGCATTTGACATTGCACCACCTGGCAAGAAGTCCAAAGCAACGCGTCGTATTCGATGGGATTCCAAGGACCTGGGCAGTTGGGTTGCTCTTATAAATGAGCATGTGTCTCGTTTTGAGGAGAGGGTGGAGATTCTTCTCCGAGCATGTCATAATATTGATATTGCCATTGAGGCCCTTGAAAATGTAGTGTATGAACGTCAAGAGTTTGTCAATGCCGTGGGAAATGTACAGAAAGTCGTTGATGAACTTAGTATGGCAGGGTTCCAAGATTTGAATTCGTGGGTTGAGAAAGTCAATGTCAAAATGGGAGACGTCTTAACTAAACGTTTGAAGGGAGCTCTTGAGGCATGGGTTGAAACGTTTGACTCGAAGAAGAAGAGCCGTAAGAAGTCGGTACGTATCCCTGCAATCAAGGTTGAGATACTTCTTAAGAACCAGGAGATATCAGCCTTCCCTGCAGTCCCAACCACTCGTACCCTATTCATGGATTCGTTGCATGATTATATGGGCATTGTCTGCACCTTACCGTGTCTCAATAGTGGACGCTTTGAAGTCTTTGAGAGCGAATCAAGTAATAATACAACGGCAGAGACATTCCACTACCTCTCAAATTATGTATCACCAGAGTCCCTATCAAATGCCTACGTGTCTGTGGAGCGCCATATTCAGAATCTTACTGCATTTGTCAATCAATGGCTGGGATATCAAACACTTTGGGACTCTCAAGTGGGAGATGTGGCTGCTAAAGTTGATGGTGATTTGGCCAAATGGCATGCACTCATCCTTGAGGCGTCTAAAGCTCGTGCCACCCTTGATGCATCGGCATCAGTTGCCGAGTTTGGGCCTATTGTGGTGAGGTATAACAAGGTGCAAAACCAGGTTAATCTCAAGTATGATTCTTGGCAGAAGGAACTACAGACGTACTTCTCAACTTTTCTTGCTGAGCGTATTAATGGCAGTTTTGAGAAGGTATCAAATGCCAAGACTCGTTTAGAAGGCATTTCACTTGAAGGCTCTTCAGCTGCAACGAGTGAGATTGTTTTAGGAGTTACCTTCTTACAAGAGGTGACACAGCAACTTCCATCGTGGCATAAGAAGATGAAGGAGCTAGCTGATTCTGAAAAGTTATTGAAACGACAACGTCATGTCTTCCGAGGAGATTGGCTCGAGGCAAGCCTTGTTGGTGGGCAGCTCCAACAAGGTAAATCAACATTCCTTCTGTTGATGTATGATATATTGTTTATCTCATTCTTTTTTCCTAATTCCCTCTCATCAATGTAGTCGAACAACTGTTGGCCAAGAGGAATAGAACGATGCAAGAACAAGTGCCTCTTCTTCAATCTCGTATTGTGGCTGAAGATAAAGCCAACTCTCAACGTGTCTCTGATTTAGTAACCGATTGGGAACAGAACAAGCCGCTAATGGGTAACCAATCTCCTGATCAGGCCATTGAGACACTGACCAAGTTTGAATTTAACATGAAGAAGGCTCAGCTTGACCAGACAAATCTAATCAAGGCAAAGGATGCTCTTGGTTTAGATGTAGGTGCAACAAGTACTGAAATCTCAGGCTGTCTTGACGAAGTATCTGATCTAACTGAAGTTTGGGAAGCAATCGCTAAACCATACAGTTCCCTTCTAGATCTCAAAGATACTCTTTGGGCGACTGCCGCCATGCGCAAGGTTCGTAAGACTTTGGATGACTTATTGATTGATCTACGTTCTCTTCCGAATAGGATTCGTCAGTATGATGCGTATACTGCCCTGTACGATAAGATCAAGTCCTTCCTATCAGGTCACTCCACTTTGTCTGATATGAAGACCGACGCACTAAAGGAACGTCACTGGAAGACTATTCTCCAAAGGCTCAATGTTCATGTGTCGTTTTCCGAGCTAACAGTGGGCATGCTTTGGGATAATGGCATCCTTGATAGGAAGAAGGACATGGCAGAGATCCTTTCGGTAGCTCAAGGTGAAATGGCAATTGAAATCTTTCTGAATGAAGTTCGTGATCGTTGGATGAAAGAAGAGCTAAACCTCGTTCTCTATCAGAACCGCGTGAGGTTGATTAAAGGTTGGGATGATCTCTTCACTGCATTAGATGACCACACTGGTGGACTTGTCTTGATGCGAAGCTCGCCTTACTACCGTGCTGTAAGGGAGTTCCAAGAAGATGGCAATCTCTGGGAAGATCGTCTTACCAAGTTGAGAGCTGCATTTGATGCCTGGATTGATGTTCAAAGGCGTTGGGTCTACCTCGAAGGGATCTTCTTTGGTAGTGCTGATATTAAAGCTCAATTACCAGCTGAGTGGTCACGCTTCAAGAATGTTGATGGAGAATTCATCACGCTAATGAGGCGTATCGCTAACCGTCCGTATGCCATGGAAGCTTTGAACATTGAAAACTTACAGCGCACACTCGAGAGATTGGCCAATCTAATGACTGTGGTTCAGAAGGCTCTTGGTGCTTACCTTGAGAAACAGAGGAGTGACTTGTCACGTTTCTACTTCTTGGGAGACGATGACTTGCTTGAGATCATTGGGAACGCTTCCGAGCCAGGGAAAGTATTGCCACATCTTGGTAAAATGTTTGCCAGTATCGCAACTCTTGGTACCGTCCCATGTGAAGAGGAGGAAGGCGTACTCACCAAGTTTGACTCCATGATATCTAAAGATGGCGAAAAGGTACAGTTGGATACTCCCATTACCGTGACAAACAAGATGAATGTCAAAGATTGGCTCAAACAACTCGAGGGCGGTATGCACACCACTCTTGCCAAGCTCCTTGACACGGCCGTTACCGAAGTCCAGTCAGCTCAATCTTCTACTAGTAGTCCCGAGGGCAAGACAGAGTTTGTTAGTTGGGCAGGCAAGTTTCCAGCACAAGTAATGATTCTAGCCACCTTGGTTAATTGGAGTATGGGAATGGATGCTGCATTACGAAACGACAATAGCAAGCCAGAGTTAGAGAGCGTACTAAGCGCAATCAATGGCAAGCTCGAGGTCATGGCTGAGACAGTACTACAAGACTTACCAACAGAGTCTCGTAAGAAGTTTGAACAGCTCATTACCGAACTCGTACATCAGCGTGATGTCACACGGTCCATGATTGACGATGGTGTTGAAGACGTGAATGACTTCCGATGGTTATATCACCTTCGTTATGACTTTAATCCAAATGCCGAAAAGCTTACCGAAAAACTTCGTATCAGTCTATCAAATGCATCATTCCATTACGGCTTTGAATATCTTGGTATTGGTGAACGTCTTGTTCAAACACCATTGACAGATCGTTGTTACTTGACCTTGACCCAAGCCCTTCATTTCCGTATGGGTGGCAATCCATTTGGACCAGCAGGAACTGGAAAGACAGAGTCAGTTAAGGCGTTAGGAGCTCAGCTTGGCCGTTTTGTGGTCGTAATGAACTGTGATGAATCGTTCGACTTTGGAGCAATGGGTCGCATCTTTTGTGGTCTTTGTCAAGTTGGTGCCTGGGGATGTTTTGACGAGTTCAACAGGTTGGAAGAGCGTATCCTTTCTGCCGTGAGTCAACAGATTCTAACCATCCAACAAGGTCTACTCGAGAGACAGAACAATATTGAGCTACTTGGCAAATCTATCCGTTTACATGATAATGTCGGCATCTTCGTGACGATGAACCCTGGGTATGCTGGTCGTAGTAACCTACCTGACAATCTCAAGACTTTATTTAGATCTGTTGCCATGGTTGTGCCGGATCGTAAATTGATTGCTCAGGTTATGCTTTACAGTCAAGGCATTGTGAGTGCCGAGAAGCTCGCAGGAAGAGTTGTTGACCTATTCATCATGAGTCAGAAACAAATGTCAAAGCAGAGTCATTATGATTTTGGACTTCGTGCATTGAAAACACTTCTTGTGTCTGCTGGAGGGTTGAAGCGTAAAGCAATTATGGACAATGAGAAGCTTGAAGGTGACGAACTCACAACACTCGAGCGTACAGTTCTAATCCAAGGCGCGTGTAACAATATCTTACCCAAACTTGTTGCGGAAGATATTGGTGTATTCTCATCCATCTTGGAAGATGTCTTCCCTGGCTCAGAAGTGACCAAAATGGAAGATGACAAGATGAAGGACAAGCTGAATGAAATATGCAAGCTGTTTAACTACATTCCTGCAGATGATTGGGTACAAAAGATACTTCAATTAAAGATGGTTATTGAAATGAGGCATGGAATAATGATTGTCGGGCCAAGTGGAGTGGGTAAGACTTCAGCTCTACGAACACTAAAAGCTATTTATGAAGCCGAGGATGGGTCAAAGAGTGAAATCTACACAATAGATCCAAAGGCTGTTGATAAGGAGAGCTTGTATGGAGTTTTGGATGGCACTACCTTGGAGTGGACTGATGGTATCTTTACTCACTTACTACGAACCATCATTGCTAACCAACGTGGTGAAGCAGATCGACGACACTGGATTGTGTTTGACGGAGACGTCGATCCAGAGTGGGCAGAGAACCTCAACTCTGTACTTGATGATAACAAGCTATTGACACTACCAAGTGGAGAGCGTTTAACTATCCCAGAAAATGTCCGTATCATCCTAGAAGTTGATAGTTTGGAACAAGCAACACCCGCTACTGTGTCCCGATGTGGTATGGTTTGGTTCAGTGCCGATACTATTACAAATGAAATGACACTATCACATCTCATTGGAGAGCTCCGTACTGAGGATATTGCTGGAGATAGTAACCTATCGGCTGATTCTGTCCCTTCTACCCAGATTTCGTTCTTAGATGCCATTCAAAGTCTTGTTGTTTCTGAAGATGCAAGATCTACCTCCCTTACTAATGATGCACTTGAGTTTGCTTTGTCAAAAGAGCACATTATGAAACCGTCTAGAGAAGGCTTACTCAAGAGTTTGAAGTCTCTTCTTGTCAAGGGTATTGGACTGGCAATTGAATATGACTACAACCATCCAGACTTCCCCATGACAGGACAGCACATGGATAACTTTGCCAAGCGTTGGCTGTTACACTCACTCCTTTGGTCATTCTCGGGTAGTGCGTCTTGGGAAGTACGCACAGAGCTTGCTGATGTGCTATTACGTTCCAGTGGTATGATGCTTCCATCAGAGGATGACAGTGGCTCACTTGCTGATTATCGTGTTAGGGTTGAGAATGGAGAGTTGGAGCTCTGGAGTGATAGTGTACCTAGAATTGAAATCGAAAGTCACAAGGTCACTGCCACCGACGTTGTCGTTACAACAACAGATACTGTTCGTCATTCTGATATTTTAGGTGCCTGGCTTGAGAGTAGAGCTCCGCTCATCCTTTGCGGACCTCCAGGCTCAGGAAAGACTATGACATTGACAAGTGTATTGCAGTCCGTCCAAGGTGTTGTACTTGCAAGTCTCAACTTCTCTTCTCGTACTACACCCGAGATCATTATGAAGACATTTGCACAGTACTGCACATACGTGAGGAAAGGTAAAGATGTTGTACTTGAGCCAGCAGAGAGTCTCGGTACTAGTAGTTGGCTTGTTGTGTTTTGTGACGAAATCAACCTTCCCGAGGAGGATAGTTATGGAACACAGAGAGTTATCATGTTCATGAGGCAACTTGTTGAACAGGGTGGCTTCTGGAGGGAGGATAACGTTTGGGTAAAGACGAACAGGATTCAGTTTGTCGGTGCATGTAACCCTCCAACGGATGCTGGTCGAGTTGTAATGTCGTCACGATTCCTCCGTCATGCATCCCTGCTTCTTGTCGACTTCCCTTCTAAAGACTCTTTGACACAGATTTATCGTACTTTCAACGGTGGTACAATGAAGCTCTTCCCTCATCTCAAGGGTGAAACCGATGTAATAACAGAGGCTATGATTGAACTATTCACGGCTTGTCAAAAGAGATTTACTCAAAAGATGCAACCTCAATACTTTTATTCTCCTCGTGAACTTAGTCGTTGGGTTCGTGGTATATACGAGGCGGTTGTTATCATGGATCAGGGTCTCACGCGTGAAGAACTAGTCCGTATATGGGCACATGAGGCACTTCGTTTGTTCTCTGATCGTCTAGTAGAAGGTGACGAAATCGAATGGTGTTCGAACAAAATTGATGATGTAGCTAGACAGTTATTTGCTGCCATTGATCATGATGAAGTCCTTGAACGTCCTTTGTTTTACAGCTCGTGGCTGTCGAAGGATACAAAACGTGTTACTCGAGATGAGCTTAAGACATTTATTAGTGCTAGGCTCAAAGTGTTTTATGAAGAGGAGCTCGATGTTCCGCTTGTTATATTTGATCAGGTGCTTGACCATGTATTGCGTATTGATCGTGTTTTGCGTCAGCCAATGGGTCATCTTTTGTTAGTAGGTGATAGTGGAGCTGGGTAAGAGGGTGCCTTACTTTCTTTTGTTTTATCACATCTTAACAACTCTCAACTCATCTCATTATCTCAACAATAATGTCCACTAATAGCAAAACTGTCCTTTCCAAGTTCGTCTCGTGGATGAATGGGTTGCAAATCTTTCAGATCAAGGCTCACTCTAGATATGGAATTGATGACTTCAATGAAGACTTGCGTGGAGTTATGCGTCGTGTTGGTGTTGATGGTGAAAAGATTTGTTTCATCTTTGATGAAGGAAATGTATTAGGAAGTGGTTTCCTTGAGGCTATGAACGCTTTACTGGCCTCTGGAGAAGTGCCAGGCCTTTTTGATGGTGACGACTACACTGCATTAATGAGTGCTTGTAGAGATAGTGCCGCTCGTGATGGTGTCATTATTGATAGTGAAGAAGAACTATGGCGTCGTTTTACTGGCATTGTGCAGCGTAACTTGCATGTTGTGTTCACTATGAATCCAAGTGGTGGCGAGTGGAAGAATCGTTCAACTACATCTCCAGCCTTGTTCAATAGGTGTGTAGTTGATTGGTTTGGTACCTGGAGCCCTAAAGCAATGGCAGAAGTAGGAAAGGAATTCACTATTAGGTTAGATATGGGTGATGCTGAGTCTGTTGGTGGCTCGTGGGGTATTGGGGAAGGAGAAGATCTAATGGCTAGAGTTGAAGGTGCCTTTGAGGGAATTGCCAGAGGAGGCTTCCATCAGGCTGTGGTTGCTGCACTTGTTCAGCTTCATACCATCACAAAGACTGTATCGGAAGAGACAGCGTCGTCGGCATCAAGTACAAGTCGAACATTCCTCTCACCTCGAGATTATCTCGCTCTGATTAACAACTTTGTGACATGTGTAAATACCCAGCGTGAAACAATTGAAGATGAGCAGCTGCATGTCAATGCCGGCCTTTCAAAGCTCAAACAGACTCAAGAGAATGTAGCCGAATTGAAGACTAGCTTATCTGCAAAAACTATTGAGCTTCGCGAGAAAGAGCTATTGGCAAACAACAAACTCCAGCAGATGGTTGCTGATCAGAATGAAGCACAGAAGAGGAAGGAAGAAGCTGAAAAGATGAGCGACGACGTTGACCGTCAACAGATTGCTATTGCTGAAAGAAAGGAGAAGGCGCAGAAAGAGCTTGATGAAGCTGAGCCAGCTTTGATCAGCGCCAAGAGCAGTGTTAAAGGTATCAAGAAGCGTGATTTGGATGAAATCAGAAACCTCAAAAGTCCTCCTGCCAATGTCAAATTGACGTTAGAATGTGTTGTCATCATGTTGGGTGAGAAGAGTACTGAGTGGGTGGATATCAGAAAGATTCTAGCAAAGACTGAATTCATTTCTAGTATTTTAGACTTTGATGTTGATAAGTTGACATCCCGACAAATCAAGATTTGTAAGGACAAGTACCTCGACGGCAATGAAGACTTGTCAGTGGAGAAGGTGATGAGATCAAGTAAGGCCGTGGGACCACTTTACCAATGGGCAGAGTCTCAAATTAAGTACTCTTCCATCTACAACAGTATTGCTCCTTTACGTGAAGAAGTTGAGCAGCTTGAGAAGGACGCTGCGGTTGCCACTGAACAGAAGGAAACTCTCGAATCGGAAGTAGCTCAACTTGAATCTTCAATTGCTAATTACAAATCTGAGTATGCACTCCTTATCCGAGACGTTGAAGCTCTCAAACGAGAGATGGAGGTAGTAACAACCAAGGTCGATAGGGCTGAAAGTTTAATGAAGAGTCTCTCCCAAGAATCTGAACGTTGGTCTAAGAGTAGTGAAGGATTCCAATCTATATTAATGAACTTGGTGGGAGATGGGTTACAGATGGCTGCATTTTTGACTTACTCTGGTTTCTTCACATTCAATACAAGACGATCTTTACTCAAGCAATGGCGAAATGCTCTAGATCTTTTAGGTATTGAGTTCCGAGATGATTTAGGTATGGTAGAATCACTTAGTAAAGCATCAGATAGGCTTGAATGGCAATCACAAGGCCTTCCCTCTGATAGTTTGAGTCTGGAGAATGGTGTTATTTTGGATCGTTGTGTTCGGTTTCCCTTGATTATTGACCCAAGCGGTCATGCTATTGATGTAAGTCTATGTATTTCTAACTTTACTTTATCATTGATTTTCATCGTATCTAACCCGTATGCTTCCATTCTCCAGTTTGTCATGAGCAAGTATAAAGATCAAAAGATTCAAAAGACAAGCTTTTTGGATAAGGCATTCATGAAGACCCTTGCTGGAGCTGTGAGATTCGGAACTACTCTACTCGTTGAGAATGTGGAGAAGTTGGATCCTGTCCTTAATCCTATTTTGAACAAGGAGATTCAACGCACCGGTGGTCGATCATTGGTTAGAATTGGAACCGAAGACGTTGACTACAGTCCCAAGTTCAACATTATCCTCACCACCAAGAACCCGGCCGTGAAGTTAACCCCTGATATTTGTTCTCGTGTGACATTGATCAACTTCACAGTCACCCCTGCTGGTTTACAGAGCCAAAGTCTTAGTCGAATCTTGGAATATGAGAAGCCAGAACTTGAGAAGCAAAGGAACGATATCCTCAAGTTGCAAGGCGAGCAAAATGTGAAGCTGAGAGGCCTGGAAGAACAAATGTTGAGGGAAATTAGTGCTGTTGAGGGTAGTATCCTTGACGATGATCGTGTGGTAGAGGGCATGGAACGTTTAATGACAGAAGGAGGTCAAGTTGAGGAACAGATTGCCAAGAGTGCTCAGGTTATGACTGAGGTTGAAGGCGCAATCTCCAAGTTTGAGCCCTTCTCTCTCATTTGCAAGCAGCTCTTTGTTTTGTTTGCTGGTATGAGGGAGATTGACTTCTTGTATGAGTTTACAGCTCAGTCCTTCATGAGTATGTTACAATGTGTACTCAAAAATACAGTCATTGATGAATCTACCGAGGAAGGCCAGCGCCTATCCTTATTGAAAACTGAACTCTACAAAGAGGTTGCCTCGAGGATTGGCCGCGGATTGAAAGTTGAGGATAAAATGGTATTTGCTCTCCTCCTTGCTAAGATTGCCACTGGACAAGATGTACTTAGTGAGAAAGAGGTTTCTTCAACTGATGATATCACTGCTTTGATTGACGAATCCTTTGGGTCGAGCTTCCCATGGCAAGGAAGAGGTCTAAATAATCTCAAGGATGTGGCCTTCAAAGACATTACATCCATGGTGCCTTTATTACTATGCAGTGCACCTGGACACGACGTTAGTGGTCGAGTCGAGGCAATGGCCAAGTCTAATTCGAAGGAGCTACTTTCGGTTGCAATGGGCTCAGCTGAAGGTTTTCAGATAGCCGAGAACTTTATTGCCACTGCGTCAAAGAGGGGAACTTGGGTAATGTTGAAGAACTGTCATCTTTGTACTGATTGGTTAGAAGATACTCTTGTTCAGACTCTTCAGTCATTAAGCACAGGAACACATCGTGATTTCCGCATATTCATCACTAGTGAGATTAGCCCCAAGCTTCCCACAGCTTTACTTCAGATTAGTGATGTGATCGTAGCGGAAGCACCTACGGGTATCAAGGCGTCTCTGTCCCGATTCTTTTCGAGTATCTCAAGTGAGAGGTTCGGCAACAGTGTTCAGAATCGTCTATATTTGATCCTCGGATGGGTACATGCAGTTGTTCAAGAACGTCTACGATTCATGCCTAATGGCTGGAGTGAACAATATCAGTTCACTGAGGCAGATGCCACTCACGCGTTAGATGTTCTTGATTCACTTGTTGATGATGCATTTGGCAAGAGGAAGCAAAATATTGATCCCGAGAAACTTCCTTGGGAAGCAATTTCAACAACTCTGCGCAAAGGAGTGTTTGGCGGAAGAATTACGAATGATTCGGATCAAGAGATTCTAGATAATCTCGTGAACAATACATTTACTCCCAAAGCGTTTGATGTGGACTTTGCTCTAGCAGATGTTGCAGGTGCGCCTGTCTTGCCAGAAGGAAGTTCAAAGGATGACATATTTGCTTGGATTGGTAGTTTACCTTCTCACAATCCCCCAACCTGGTGTGGACTTGATGAGACGGCAGAAGTTGCACGTGATAAGATGGTAGCCGAGTCGGTTGTAAAGAAGTTGGGTAAGGTTACGAATTCTCTCTCAGATGAGTGAGTGAGTAGTGTAAAGGGGTATATTTAGAATAAGATTTAATTATGTGTTGAGATTTCTATATGGATATATATAATATGACTAGTCAACTCCACTACAGAGTAGATCTGTTTGTTGTAGAATGATAGCGGATGATTTGGTGGCCGTAAAAAGTCTATATATTGGATCATCGTATCTTTAAAGGATACCAACGAAAACTCCCTCCTCCTCTCTCGATCTCAGTACGTACATACAATGATGTGAGATGTGTTCAGTTCACAAGCCAGCTCATATCTTTATCCTATTCTCTACAAGCTAGAATCACTCATACATATCTATAACATATAGTCATTTAAAACCCACATTCAGTCACATACTCTCGATTAATCCTCTCTCCGCCACTTCTTGTGTTGCACTGCATATTGAGTTCCAAGCTAACAATATAATGGAACCAGTTTGTTGGCAAATACAAGACATCACCCGGTTGCATTACAATTTCATTCACTGTTGCTTTTTCAAATGTTGGATAATTCACCAAATCCGGATTACTCCAGTCAACGGCAGAATGACGAGCCGAAGGATGTCCTCTTGGTAGTAGATTCATATTCTTACATTCTGATGGATTTGACAATATATACCGTCTCTGACCGCCAAGCAATGTAATTGCATTACGAGAAAGATCGAAGTGGTTCTCTGCTATCACACCCTTCATGCCAAATCTACAATGTATACCCTTCTGTTGCTTTGGTTCGATAATGTAAAATGGACGTTCATCACCTCGTCGGGGTTGGAAGAATGTCAACTCATCAAATAACCACTCGGATGATCCCTTATCACAACTACCATCGGCTGTATTCTCACCCATATCACCACAACCAATCAATCGGAAGTAATAATGTGGATTGTCCGGTCCTAGTTGATCATCAGTAACATTGGCATGTTCTAACCAATCAACATATGTCATCCGCATATTCTCAGTTGGTGGCTGCCAATTTTGTAACGCTCCATCTGCATTCTTCTTCTTCTTGGCTTCATTGAGCTTATGCTTTAAATGCTTCACTTCCTCTTGTGCCTCATCGTCATCTTCATGATCTTCGGCATAATCTTTCGCCGCCTGTAATTGACGTTTTAAATCATTCAATTCTTCAAGTACGCCCATTGCCTCCTTCATTTCAACTTGATCACCACGGCCGAATCCACCATGTGCATCCTCGCCTGCTTTTCTTTTAACTTTTAAATCCTTCTGTTCGGCACGTCGTTGTTCCTTCGTACGTTTATCTACCCAATACATGAAATGATTATTAGGTGAATATTCAGTACGACGCATTTGATCTTCTTTTCCCATGAGTAGTTTTTCCATATAACCGGGTGAATTCCATCGTTCAGTTGTCCGTGCTACCTGTGGATCATTCCTCATAACGAATGGTACCTCTGCATGTCTATAATTGTCTGCCTTTTCATACTCGGTGTTGTAGTCAAAGATGCAAATACCCTGATAAATTTCTTTATGTGCATCTGCATCATGATCATCTGTAGGCCAATTATGTAACACGTCAAGAACTGGCCATTGAATAGGATAATCCTCAACTGGATATTCTGGACAATTATGTATATCATAGGGAGTTTGTGCCTGTGGTAACTTTTGTACATATTGTCCTTGCTTTGCACGCTCGGCTTCTACAAAGGCTAATGATCTTTCATCATCTTTTGGTAATATTTCAGTATCGTATTCATATCGTAAATCGGCATACCATCTCTTTTTGTTACCAATTCTCTTCAATGATTCTGGTATTGTATACTTTAAACCACCTTTTGAATAAGTATAATATGTTAAAGATTGGAAATGAGTAGTTGCAATTGAAAAAAGTTGCATAAGATGTGAACAAACTTGGTATCCGACACAATAATCAAACCAATACGCAAAAAAAAACACAAACAACTCACCTCGCAATTTACTCAATAAACTACCCCCAGCATTATCACTGTTATATTCATTACTTGCCCTATTTGCTTGAAATGGTGTATGCTTTGCTGGTGCATCTAAATTATGGCTGTTACTACTATTGCCGCCATGAAACATTCTATAAATACTAATACCAAATATAGTGCATAACATAAATGTAAAGAATGTTATTTGTAAATATGGATCATTCTTCCATTTACCCAATATTATTCTATACAGTTTGCTATTATTGTTATTGGTAGTTCGAGTACGTTTCACACGACGATATTTCTTTGTGCCATAATTGTTACGTTTTTCTTTTGCTATTCTTCTTTCATTACGGCGTTGTTCACGAGTAGTAGTAGCGCCGCTGCCGTCGGGTATGGCTACGGTGGAGTGTGGTCTACGTTGTTGCATTGTTGATATTGACATACTTCCACACAGCCCGCCGAAGTAAAATTGTATCGGTACGGTAGAGAATCTTATTATTTGTATGAATGCTTACAGAGTACAATAATTAATTAGCTTGGCGACGCGAGTGTATGTACTACTCATTGGCAAGTGGCAAAGTGGCAAGTAGGCGAAATAGTTGAGGAGGTCGAGTAGAAGAAGGTATATCTATGGTGCAATAATATCTCGTCATTATACTGTAGTTTACTCGAAGAAATTATTGATATTCTCAACTCTCAAAATTTTTCAATTTGCAAGATGGCTGATCAACCTACAAAGGGACAAAAGGTCGAAGAAGAGACGACATCATACAAAGAAGAGGTACTATTCAATAGTGATACATTATCTAAGATTATATCATATCTACCTACGGTTGATGTACTGTCATTGGCGCTAACATGTAAGAAGTTGGGGGTATCTAATACTGACGAACAATCAGTCATTAAAAAGTCTACAAATATATTAGTACAGGATATTGCAACTGATGATCAATTAGCAGCACTACCACATTATGAAGGAGAGAGTTCATTGGCGGATTATCATTATCTTAAGTTACTACGAGCACCCCTTACTTTTGATCAGCTGACTGGAGCCGAGTTTGTGGATAGTTGGGATAAATCATGTGTTACAAATAGTAGAGAAGCTCAGGAATATGGTAGGTGGGAGACTGCATTTAGCAACAATATATTAAGGGCAGGAAAACATTATGCAACATTTGACGTCCGCGGTGGTTACAGGTTTGACCTAGACTTTGCATCTGTTATTCTAGGGGTGATGAGACCAGGACAGGTACATCAAAATGCGAAAGAAAGTCCCTTTTTCCCGGACTTCTTCCGATGTTTCTCTCGACACATGGTACATGGGGAAGACAACAACAACAGCATTCAATGTTGCATGTACGGTATAAACTCTGGAAATTGCATTGTAAGTAATTGGAGAGATTCGACTGCTAAAAGAGAAACATGGGAGGGATTGGAAACTATGTGGTCTGACGGTGAAATAGGAATGCTGCTAGATTTGGATGAGGGTACATTAACTGTATACAAGAATGGTCAAAGACTAGGCGTTATGAAGAAGGGATTAGCAGGCCCATATTGTTGGGTAGTGTCAATGCATAAAGGAACTCAGATTACCTTGAAACGAGGAACGATACCACCAAGCTGAAATGTAGAAGATCGTGTTCATATCATGTGTTCAAAAAAGGAGCGAAAGTAAAAGAGATGCTCATGCATTTTCTAGTCTGGATAATGTTCATGTATTAATCATATAATCTGATATTAATATTATATAATCATTTAATCGTCATCGAGTAATTCGATGACTTCCAAACCAGAATTTTGTCGTCGTGGAGGAGCAGTGGGGAGTACTTTACTAGCATGTTGTGTCGAGTTACTAATCCTACGTGGCGGAACATTCTGACCATTTGCATTACCTGGAAACTTCTTGTTAATAAATTGGGGACAAAGACTTCTAAGAACAAGTTAGTAAAGTCCTCATCCTCTGCAAAGACAACTCTGACAGGAGGGTTGTTCATCATGGCCTTCATTAATATGAGAACTTTGTTGAATGGGGCGTTGTGACTGTTGAACAAGTATATAATAGAGATGAGCTTTGGCATTAAAATATTGTACAAATAATAATGAACAAGATACAAACACTTACGGGATCATATATCCATTGCAACTAGTAATGATTGAGCCAATCTTGGGATAATGATTGGCCACTTGAGCTGCTTGATTTTGATGAGCTTTCACCACAACACGGCCATTACAAGAAACCATAATGAGACCATATTTAGGGCCAGGATATGTCACGGCAGGTTTGCAGTTTATTAGCAGGCCTAGATTTTTCCATGTATCCGGGTGAATTCCATCGTTCAGTTGTCCGTGCTACTTGTGGATCATTCCTCATAACGAATGGTACCTCTGCATGTCTGTAATTGTCTGCCTTTTCATATTCGGTATTGTAGTCGAAAATGCATATACCTTGATAAATCTCTTTGTGTGCATCTGCATTATGATCATCTGTTGGCCAATTATGCAATACATCAAGAACTGGCCATTGAATCGGGTAATTCTCAACTGGATATTCTGGACAATTATGTATATCATAGGGAGTTTGTGCCTGTGGTAACTTTTGTATATATTGTCCCTGTTTGGCACGCTCAGCTTCCACAAATGCTAATGATCTTTCATCATCTTTTGGTAATATTTCAGTATCATACTCATATCGTAAATCGGCATACCATCTCTTTTTGTTGCCAATTCTCTTCATTGATTCTGGTATTGTATACTTTAAACCACCTTTTGAAATAGGAATAATATGTTAAAGTTGAAAATAGTTGCAAATTACAAAAGTGCATAACATGTGCACAAACTTGGTATCCGACACAATAATCAAACCAAATACAAACAATATAAACAACTTACCTCGTAATTTACTCAATAAACTACCCCCAGCATTATCACTATTATATTCATTACTTGCCCTATTTGCTTGAAATAGTTTATGCTTTACTGGTGCATTATGGCTGTTGTAACTATTGCCGCCATGAAACACTCTATAAATACTAATACCAAATATAGTACATAACATAAATGTAAAGAATGTTATTTGTAAATATGGATCATTCTTCCATTTACCTAATATTATTCCATATAGTTTGTTATTATTGTTATTGGTTGTTGTACGAGTACGTTTCACACGACGATATTTCTTTGTGCCATAATTACTACGTTTTTCTTTTGCTATTCTTCTTTCATTACGGCGTTGTTCACGAGTAGTAGTAGCGCCGCTACCGTCGGGTATGGCTACGGTGGAGTGTGGTCTACGTTGTTGCATTGTTGATATTGACATAACTACTTACTACCTACAAGCAATCTATAATTTATACATAATGTTTTAGCCGCTATCATGGACTCTTTCTTGGGTAATTCGAAATTAGGTCATTATTGTTGACTTCGACTTCGGACTTCGAGCCACTTTGGAAATCGGCGATTTGCAAGCATGCGTTAGGATGCGTTGGGGCTAGGGGCGTGATATATCTATATCAGTTGCCAGATTGCAATATAATATTGCAAAGCTATCCAAACAATAGTACAATTGAATATTATCAATCGACCCCTACTAAAGAACATCTCTGTGCATCCCCATATCGATCCCATTGAATTGCAATCAATCACATCTTCACCCTATCCTATCATCTCCTATCACTATTCGATCATCAAATAATAGATCAACAATGAAGTTTATTGCAGTATATGCCGCCATTGCGGTTGCAAATGCTCAGACACATCGGCATAGTAGTATCCGTCGCGTATTGCAAGCAGATGAACCAATGTCCATGTCCCCATGTCCATGATGCTTGATCCAAACAAGAAGAAGAGTACTACTAGTACTAAAACAACTGGTACTACTAGTAAATCATCAAGTCGAAGTAAGATGGGAGGAGAAGCGTGCAACATTGACGGATTCTGGATACCCATTAAAGATATTTGCACAACAATCGTTCCTCCCAACCCCGAGGTTGTTAGCTCTTGTGATGAGGATTACATCATTAGTTTGGATAGTTCAAAAGATGGTACTCTTCAGGGAACATTTAGTTCTGGTGGCAGTGATCCTACCACATGATTGGATTCGTAACAGACAAAGATAGTAGTTGCCGTTTCAAGGCAGTGGATATCTTGTCATCATTGACCATTGAAGGTATCTTTGTAGAGGATGAAGATGAGTTGCATATTGAAGCAACTAAGCCTGGTCAACCCAATCCTACTGCCTTCAAGGGTACATTCATCAAAACTGATGAACCAGATGATCCACCGACAGTAAGTATCGTTAGTTTACATACTATGTGTACAAACTTTTACATACTATGTGTACAAACTTTGTCTTTCATTTTCATGTTCCTAATTACTTTAATATTAATATCCATTCTCTCTCAGACTACCGACGCTACAACAACAACAGGTGCTACCCAAACTACCCCTCAAACTACAACTACTAATGAGGCTACTACTAACACCACTCCTCAGACCACCACAGCGTCATGTCAAGAACCACAACTTTGTGATTGTGCAGCTGCTGAAACTATTGAATTGGGTACTGTGACACAAGGTTCCCTCAACGAAGACAGTCCAATCTTTCCTAAGCCACGGCCTGGCGTTGACGATAGGCCTGCATGTCCTATCAGTGTTAGAAATTCTCTCTTCATCAAGACCGATAGCCCAGTAGCCTGGTTCAAAGTGATTGGAACCGGAGAAGAAATCACAGCATCCACATGTAGTGAAACCTCTAACGGATAAGCCACCTTTGACACTCAAATAAGTGTGTTTACCACATGCAAAGGAGGGCTAGAATTTGGCTCAGCAGATTTTGACGATGACGTCTGTGTTGCAGGTAACAATGACTGTTCAGAGGAATCATCTGAAAGTACCGTTACTTGGCAAAGTGACCTTGGCCAAGAGTACAAAATCTTGGTTCATGCCGTTGAGGGTGATGTGGGTACCCTAGGTGGTTTATTTGATTTGGCTCTCTTCTCTACCACCCCTGAAACAACCACCACAGATGCTACGACTACAGCTATCGCAACGACCACAGATTCTACGACAACAGCTGTCACCACTACTCAGGCTTCTGTTTGTGTAGTGGCACCAAAAGAAGCGGCAGAAGGCTGTGTTACTAACAATGGTTTAAATGGTTGCAGGGACCCAGAATCCTCCTTTGGCCCTGCCAACTCTCAAGCATTTGACACCATTACTGCCGGAGAAACTTACTGCGGATCAGTTTCAACGTATCCCCGTCAGTTTGGTTTCACCTTTGATTCTGACAATTATGTTCTCACCGTACCCGTAAGAAGGGATTTCAAGTTTGAGTTGAAGTTAACTGGAGATACCTTCAATGCTAATCTTTCAGTACGTAAATTATCGGATGAAAGTCAACCTTGTGGTAGTAGTTCATCTGTATTTGAGAGAGATACTACGTCTGAAGTAGAGCAGACTGAACTTCTATCCATTGGTACATATAAAATCCGAGTAATCCCTAATGAACGGTCTGGCCTTGAATGTGGTACCGGAAAAACATATTCTTATGAGCTCAAGGTGACAGAAATTCCTCTCCCCGAGAAAAGAAAACTGAGCACGTTGCTGGATGTCCATACCAATCGTCAAAGCAAAGGCAATGGGCGTGATTGGTTGGAGAGCATTGAAGAAGATACCCCCCGTAATTAAAGGCGTTGAAGCAGTGTGATAGAGTCAATCTGCCGAAAAGTCAGTATTGAATTGAATGAGGATCTTAGCCACGAGTCATCAAGCCTCAATTTTGTTTGTTTCGTGTGCAGCCAGCCATTAGTGCTTGGTTTAGAGTGCGTTTGTACAGATGTGTTTTATGTTTGGGTTAGTGAGAGGAGGTTGATGAAAAGAGTTAAAGTAAAGAAATGAATTGTACAGAACTTACTTTTCCCTAATGACTTGCACTATTATATATTACAATTGTACCTATACAACATGTCCATTACAAACTAAAAGGAAACAAAAGTTGAATGTTGTTAGCAAACTATGTTTCACAAACAGATGGAAGACACACAATCCATCCAACACAAACTTACCTAACATAGTATGTTCCTGCGGCCCTTCATTCCTCAAGCGGAAAGCTTGAACTAACATTATCACAACCATTACTACCAATGCTCCATATACAATGAACAAAACGATATTCCACACAAGAGGTAACCGATTTGACGTACTCATATTCGGCATTACTAGTTTGTTTCCACACGGTAACACTTCATCCTCTTCTATAACAGACTGCCCACACTTGTTTCGTAGTATTGAAAACATTGCATTGCCATTTAGTGCCACATTATCCAAGGCAAAGATAGACACTGCATTGAATTCTCCATTGTATGCCATAGTAGCCATTTCTTTATTCACTTCAGATCGACGATTATCGTCAATCAAGTTGGAAGCGTGCATGATCCCTATTTGAACAGATGTTGCGTCTACCTGCCAGAATCCTTGAATTTGATTAAAGGGATAGTACGAGGTATCAGCTGGAGGTCCAAGCTCGCTGTAGTTATCAGATGCTTCATTGTTGGTACTTGCTGTTACATACTCTTGGAGGGAGTTGAGTTTAGAAACTCCCGTGCCCTTTGTGTCAGTACAGTGTATGTAGGACAGTTGTGCATTACCACCATTCTGTTCATTGTGACCTTGTTCATAAGTCTTGGAGTGACAAGTTACTAACTCATCTTGGGCCCAATTAGCCTTTCCACAGAAGGATGCTGAGTTGATGGAGTGGGAGCGTCGTGTCAGCAGGTAGAAGTAGTAGATGTAGACAGAGACAAATCACCAGACTACACAAGGAACACGATAAAAACTTACCATACATATCATGTCTATCAACAGCTAACAAATATCCCTTGCCACCATACTTACTCAAATCGGCCATATCCATTGCCTGAGATACAGTTAGACCCGCTATTTTATCACATGAACGATATGGTACACCCGCCTCTTGATATATCTCTTTAATCTTGGCAATACCATTATAATAATATGCAAATGTTTGCTCATGCTGTTGATTATCATCATCATTAACATTTTGATCATCTTCGGCTGCTTGATCTTCCAACTTTCGTCCCTCATTATCCTCTTCATTTGCATCATCTCCATCACCAGCAGCATCATCATCTGTATAGTCATACTCATAATACAGTGAATCATCAGTTTCCATGTAAACCTGTGAACTTAAACCATTATACCCAGCTTCATGTACCAATTCAGAATGAAATATCAGAACCAACTCTGTGGGGTTATCATTACACCAACGTTTCGTATCTGCCAACAAACTACTTAACGTTACCGAAGTTAATGGTATATCAATTAATGATCCATGATGAAAACCCACAGTACCATTATTAAATATCTTAGGACGTAAATCTAACGCTCTAGCACCATCATTTAATTGTTCATAGACAGTACCCACCTGTGTCTTACCATATAAACTTAGTAACTTTGTTGTTATTGTATTCATTACAATGTTATTGTTATTGGATTGTTGGTTATTATTTTGTTGGTTGTTATTATTCATATTATCAACTCCATCATATTCATTACTGTATGCACCACCGCCATTATTATTTGTGTTGGAAGTTGTATCAGAATCACCTTTAATATTAAGATATCCGGTTGCAGCATCGTGTGCCATGACAAAGCTCGCCCTGAGATTATATTAAGATGATAGATAAAAGTTAGCTCACATAAGTTGTGCACTTTAACAAATCAACTCATCAACTCACTCTGTTAGATATAATTCAGGATTGAGGTTGGGTACATAACAATCTGTGAATTGAAATTGACGTCGTACTGCCACCTTTTTACAGGGTGCACGGTGATAACTATTCGTTTGTTGCAATAATAGGAGAAAGCAATATAAAATGAAGTGAAATTTTGGTTTGTGCATATCATGTGCTCGTTTTTGACGCCGTCTTTTGCAGCCAGCAGATTTCCCCGGCGGTGGCTCTAACGTCGCTCCTACTACTATTGGCGTCATCATTGGTAGTATATCAGCTGCAAGTATATACTACAAACTACAAACAACTTTGAACTTTGATAGTAGCCGTTTTCTATGTCCCACTTAGTATAAAAGACACCCAATGAAGTAAGTCAACAATATTGTTGGTTTGTTGCAAATAATATACGAATATACCATAATGCAGATATTAACTATACTGTTCGTTTTGCAAATATATACCGCAGTAGTAGCGGCTTCATTATCTCCGCCGCCGACGGATGAATGGGGTGATTATAATGGTTTAGATTTAATAGATGTACGTAAGCTATGATATTGTTGTGCTATTTATTTCGAATTGGTATATTTGCTCTGGACGGATTGGTATACGTTTTGTAATTGGAATATGTATCTAGCCTTCTTTCTTTGCAAACCTTCTAACATTATACTACTATTCTATACCAATTGCACCACTGATATGCAAACTATTTCAAATCTTCTTGAAAAACTTTGAACATTATGTTTATCTTCTCAGTGGATAAACGCACATCCAGATGGTGATATACATACATCTGTTCGTATTGGACGGGAACGTCCAGGAGATTCCACATCAATTAATGGTTTATTCGTTAAAGAACCATTTGCTATTGATAAGGGAGATGTTATTGCACAAATTCCATGGGATTAGTGAGTTTATACATATTATTGGTTCACTTTGTTTTGTTTCTGTAACTGCAGGGTTTGTAATACAATAAAATAACAGTTTCCTTCTAATTCATTTAATCAACAAATAGTATGATCCATCCTGAAGGGAAATACTCAAAACACAAGTACTTCAGTTGTCGTGCTATTTACTACCTAGCAAAGGAACTGAAGAAAGAAGATGACAGTTCACGCGCACCATATGTTAGATATTTACTCTCCATGCCTCGTGGTACAATGCCTGGAGAATGGAGTGAGACTGGTAAACAATTCTTAGCCGATATGTTAGGCAATGGAGAACTTCCACCATATGAAGAGAAATGGCGTAATAAGTTTGAGACACAATGGTTAGATGAATGTGCAGGTACTGATGATGATGAATTAGAAAAGGCAGCGTATTGGTTAGCAGCATCACGAGATGAGGATACTTTAATGGTTCCGATTTATGATATGGCCAATCACTCTAATGATCCC
>Ga0214480_100050_pt1 | contig 43233 bp, 35 predicted proteins | sample M1_20Mar14CPVII9_3_FD_165042 | JGI IMG/M metagenome (GOLD analysis project Ga0214480, IMG submission 165042) | Marine eukaryotic communities from Monterey Bay, California, United States - M1_20Mar14CPVII9sort6BwellE17 | ecosystem: Environmental > Aquatic > Marine > Unclassified | place: USA... | reverse complement strand
GGAGACGCAACGAAAGAAGATTACACAGAAGCATTACGAGCTTACCAATCATACTTGGCTGAGGTTAAGAGTATACAGAGGGATAAAGCTGCTGCTTTTAGTGACGAGTATCGTTACTATTAATTATCAGCAGCAGAACTTTATAGTCTATAATGTTTATGTAGATTGGTACTAAACATTTTAGTAGCAATACAAACATATATGTTTACATAGATTAAATAGATTAGCTATTATGTTCTGCACAAGATGTGTATGAGAGAGAGAGAGGATGTTGACTGACATGGGGAGAGTGAGGAAATGGGATGGGAATAGACCACCCTTCCTTTTACCACCATCCTCATGCCGATAATCAGTTCCCCAAGAACCCCCAAGAAGAGCTATGGTCAAGATTAATTGCACTGGGGGTTTGAGGGGGACAGAGAGAAGGTTGTTTTTGATATAATATAGAAGTTCATATAAATAATGAGATGCCTGTTTTGATTCAGTAGAACTTTTATTTAGTTGGTTCTTCTAGCTTAGATAGGGAACGGGCAAGGCTGTCGTTTATATTCCCTAATAATAACGATACCGCTCGTCAGCTGCTGCAGCTTTATCCCTCTGATCACTCCTAATCTCACCCAAGTATTCTTGATACACTCGTAATGCTTCGGTATAGTCTTCTTTTGTTGCATGCCCATCAGAGTATAACCATTTGATTCGATCCAAAGACTGACTATCTCCTCCCCGGACTGCAATCATGTAATGTCTAATGGCTCTGCCCATATTACCTGCTTTCTTCTCAATTAGGCCAATATTATACCGTGCATATACATCTCCCCTAATAGCTGCCAACTCGTAATAATGCCGAGCCTTCTTCTTGTCAACTTTTACGCCTTCGCCTCCATCATACGAATAACCGATATTACTATATGATGCGGCATGTTCAAGCTTTGCTGATCTATGCCAAAGTTCTAATGCCTTTGTATAATTTTGTGGTTGTCCATACAGCCCTTCTGAATAGTACATTCCTCGATTGTGGATTGCTATTGGGTCACCAACCTCCATTCTTTTCTCAATTCTATTTAATATCTCCTCGTCTGATTCGGGCTTTGGGACTCTACAAAATGGACACTTCTCTTCTTCAACTACATTGCCTTGATTATCATAAACAGGTGCATGAGCACATCCACTGCATATCTGATTTCCACAGCATGATTGGTATCTACGCCCCGTCAAGAGTGATGGTAACTGTAAAAAGCAAATCGGACAATCATCCTTCGATGGAGGTTGCTTGAATAACTTTTCATCATGTAATTCAGCGGCACGCTTTCTACACTCTTTCTTATGTTGTGGACGGTGGGCAATTTGACATTCTCTATTGCAATACTTAACCAACTTGCATGCCGTACATGCTTTGAGCTTACTACCCTCCTTTCCACAATTAGCACATACTGATAATCCTACATCTTTGTCATCTTTGTCTGTACTCATCTTGTGTAACATGTCCTTAACATCACATATACCATCATCTTCTTCTTCAATTGATTTTGATGCACCATCATTGCAAATCTTACCTGACGTGCTCATTATATTATCTCGTACTCTGTTGTTTCACAGCCGCACTAATGTTCCAATAACTTTTAATAATAATATCTAATATCGATAACACTACTACACTAAACACAAAAAGTATACCATATATATATCGTCTTTGACTTTAAAAGCAACGAGTGGTGGAGAGTGGAGCTCGCGCGGTTCTTATTTTCTTTACTACTCTCTAATAACATCAATGATAACGAGACGATGATAACCTGTGCTAAATAATATAAACTGAGGACAATAATGAGTTTGTGATCGATTGAGAAGACAGAAGAGGAAAGGGAAATTTATACTGGAATTTGTAATTGTCCAAACATGAAGTTTCATATTGAATGATCTCAATATTATGAGCTCTATTTGCTTATCATATCAACCTATTGCTATTCCTCAGATACTCGTTACTGATTATCAAGGTACTATAATTAAGTCTTGTTGTTAGCTGTTAATTATACTGCAATGATTTGGTGAAGTTATCACAGGCACAGATTTACCAACAAAAAAAACAATTTGCATGCAACTTTTAATTTGGTTGCACTTATTATCTGACACTGTGGCCTTTGGTGTATACCGTATATCTCCATATATGAATATATTGCAATTGAAATTGATCAACTAAAGTATACACTAATATATAATTTTATCGGCAGTATATAAACAGTTAGTATGAGTACATCCGATAAAGACAGTGAATCATCAAAATCAAATGATGCATGCGAGTTGGAAGAGAAGTTACAGAATATGAAAACAGTTGATGCCGATGCAGTATCGATATGTGCTAATTGTGGGAAAGAAGGCGGTGACGTTAACAATATATGCAACAAATGTAAACAAGTAACATATTGCAACGCCGCATGCAAAAAGAAACACAGACATAAACATAAGAAAGATTGCGAGGAACATCTCAGACTAGCGGCCGAGTTACATGATAGTGAACTATTCAAACAACCACCACCACAATATGGTGATTGTCCAATTTGTTTCCTACGGTTACCTTCATATTACATGGGACAGAATTACATGACATGTTGTGGAAAGATGATATGCAGTGGATGTGCTTTTTCACCTGTCTATGATAACCAAGGCAATGAAGTTGATAATCAAAAGTGTGCGTTTTGCAGAAGTCCAGCTCCTAAATCATCTGAAGAACTAATTGAGAGGTATGAAAGACGAATACAAGCTAATGATTCCCAAGCAATACACAATCAAGGATATTACTATCGAGTAGGGAAGTACGGCTTTCCACAAGATTACGTCAAGGCATTAGAACTGTTTCATCGGGCAGCAGAACTTGGTCATGCCAAAGCATATGCCAGCATTGGTTACTCCTATGATAATGGCGAAGGAGTAGAAGCTGACAAGGCAAAGGCAAGGTATTATTATGAGTTATCAGCCATGGGAGGAGATGAAGATGCAAGGTACAATCTAGGCATTATGGAAGAGAAGGCGGGCGATCTGGCTAGAGCCGTCAAGCACTTCTTGATTGCAATACGAAGTGGAGATGATGAGTCTTTAAAGGAGATCCAAGAACTATACTCAAATGGACATGCAACTAGAGAAGATTATGCCAAAGCATTACAATTATATCAAGCATACTTGGGTGAGATTAAGAGTCGGCAAAGGGATGAAGCTGTTGCAGCAGATGAGGGGTATCGTTATTATTAGTATTGGATTCCCTATTAGTATTGCCGCTGGGTATCTATGTGTTTATTGATCTTTGGTATCTATGCCTAGGGAACTTCTTGGCACGATTACGGGATCATCGTTACTATTAAGTGTTGCTGAATCTACATACTAGACATTTTAGTAGCAATACAAACATATATATTTAGATTAGCTCTGCATACACAACCTCTTCTAACTCTAAACAACTCCCTTATTCAATACAAGAGAAACAACTCCCAAAGGAGTTATATTAATAGCCTGTGGTAACCACAATACTGCACCAATGACCGAACTAATCACCCTTGGTACACTACTTGGCAAAGTAGTTAATATCTTATTCAATACACCAATAATACTAAACAATGGTCCATAATAGAGTAACATGAAGATATCAAGTGAATTAACTTTCTCCTCCTTCTTCTTATCACTTTTCTTGAGAATCTTATCACGGGCATTATTAATAGTATTGCCTGTAGTCTTACCCCACAACAAAGCCCAACATAATGCTCTTACAGATTTGGCATGTTTCATCCCAATTGTATTTAACATATTGTCATATGCAAATTTCATTGCAGGGCCACGTCCACTTTCAATTGCAAATGTTTGTGCATACTTGACTTCCTCGCTGACATTTGTCTCGTTGTCATCGTCTTTGTCATCATCACTATCATCAGTTGTATCACTACTACCACTATTAATAGTATCACCATCCAATCCAGACATTCTTGCCAATTCACCATGTAATCCTGTACAATATGGACAGGTATTGTAGGAATTGACAGTTAACATTATTGATTCAATGGTAGTTGGTTTTAATTTATATCCCGGTAGGATGTATGCAAAGAGATAATTTGGCAATATTGATATGAAGCGAGTATGATCTCGTAGGAGTGTTGACCATGTGAATATTTTGCCAGTCTATATATGTTGTTAGTATGAGAGAGAGAGGGGAGTTACGATAGTGTGAGAGACAATGCAAAAGGAAGTGAGCATATCTTGTGCACATCTTATTACATACCTTTTCCTCTTCGCCAACGTCGTTACTCTCAACAGACAAACTATCCAAGTATGATCCAGCAGCATCTGACATATATAGACGACTCTGTAATGATCCACTACTGTCATTGTTCAACTTCAATGGGTTAATGAGATGATATTGTCTCGGTTGTGCTAAGATCGTCGTCGAGGAAGGAGAGAAGCTTGAGACAGCTCCTAGAAAAGCGATGTATAATATTGATATGAAACGATACATTGTTGTTAATTGATAATCAGCTGATAGATGACGACGCCGCTTGCTGCTATCTCCTATTGCTGCCGCCGCTGATGTCGATCTGTCTCATGTTGAGGTTGTTGTGGATTTGGGGGTTGGATACCGTATCTTAGCGACGTAAAGTAAAGATTGATTTGATGTTTTAGCAGTTAGTACTAGTTAGTAGCGAGCTTCCTTTTATTATCAATAGTCAAGAAGTACGGAGGATGGCATTCAAGATGATGGTAGGACGTTATAATAATGATTTATTGCATCTTTGTTTACTTAGTTTACTGATTGGGACAACGGCTTTGTCGTCTCACCAACAATCAAAGTCATTACCCATCAACATCAACTACTCATTCGTCAGCAATAGAAGAGATGCAATTCATCATACAATACTAGCAAGTTTATGCTTAAGTAATAGTGCTACATCGCCTGCATATGCAATGTACGAGAATGGACCATCAATACAATCGTCTCCCATCAAAATCGGTTCAACTGGAGTAACATATCAAGATTTACGTATCGGTAATGGAGATACAGTTGAGGAAGGCAAACGTGTTAACATACAATGGGTATTAAAACGTAGTAACGGATATGATATTGATTCATCATCCAATAATGATGGTGTACCATTTATATTCGTAGTTGGATCAAAAGATGGAAATAATCGAGCAATACCCGGACTTGATATTGGTATACGAGGTATGAAAGTGGGAGGTATACGACGGATAGTTATACCACCCAATATGGCATATACTGAGGGTGTAGAAGATGACAAGCCTGGTCCAATACCAAAAGGATTCGGACCGAAGCAAAGGATACGACGTGTAATGGAACTACTGAAAGATGTACCGGGAGAAAGTTTTCTATTGGATGTAAAGACTACTTTGGTTAAATGACATTCTTCGGTACAGACGGTATAGATTAGTATTAGTATTATACACGGAACAATAATGGATATTAGTATTTGCTACAGCGAATCGGATCATTTAATAGAGAATTACAAGTTAAGCAGAAATCGGAAGGGGGAATTTAACACAGTTCTTGATGTGAAAGTTAAGACTGAGAAGTACATATCATTTCATCTCCAGATGTTCACTAACTATTAACTTTACTTTAGCATTCGAACGATACATCTACGGATATTGACATATACTAGATATTGACTAACATTAACATTACTTTAGTCTCCGTACTCCCATTACTTTCACTGCACTACATGAATATATCTAATGTTCCCCGTGGACACATGATCGTCTTACTCAGATGTGTCTGTCACCCACAAATTACTTGCAATAACTTCCAAACTAACACCTAGAGGAAACACTTCACTTGGCAGAAAGACCTCATTTTCATAGACTTCACAGGCAATAGAAGATCCATCTTTATCGTTTGGTAATCGAGAACAACGCAAAGACGAAGTGTCCGACATTTCCTCTTGATCGAACTGAATCCATGTCCCATCTCCTCCTTTGAGTTGATACTCAAGGTTATCCGTATAGAATGTGATCTCATCTTGTAATCTAGGGTTGAGACTTCCCACACCTTCATAGACAAGCCTGATCAATGAAAAAGGTGAGATAGGAATACCACCAATGTCCTGAACATATGTTGCCTGAAAGATGTTTGCAGATGCATCATCTCCAAGACGAGTAACCTCCAGTGTCTGACTTCCTACCAATGGTAAGTCAACAGGAGGAACTTCTCCATCAATAAGCAAAAGCTGATTCGATTTCGATGCAATATAATCACCGACGAGCCAATCATAACTACCACCAGATTTACTCCTTGAAGTAGATGATTTATTAGTACGGCGGTTGCCACTGCCACCCTTTTGCTCGGTGATTGCAAGCATGGACATGGACATTGTTTCCGTTTGACGACGACGGATGGAATGATGTTTCAGTTCCTGGCCATTTGCAATTGCAATGCCGCTAGCGATGATGAACATGGATGATACCTTCATGATGACGATAATGATGATTTTTTGTTGACGACAAGAGATGATGTTTGATGCACGATGTATGATGTAGTGTAATTGAAATTTATGTTATAAAAAGAGTACACATCTTGTGTACTTGTTTCACTTGCATCTTTGGCAGTTCTCCAACGCCTTAATATTTCATCTTGGATAATAGGCGTTGGGGAGCAATATATGCGTTGGAGAACAGTATATCAGTTCCATTACATAAATATGAACATGAGTGATTGGCGTTAAATGAGCCTTAGCTTCCGAGCGAAGTTTGACTCTTGAATAGGGCATCTACTGTGAGTAGAAGTGATATGCGCTCTCTCCTACTAATTTCTATTATGTATTGCAATGTATATGTATGTTGGCTATGAATCGACGATAGCCATGTTCAATAATTATGAAACGTTTGGAAATGTATGTCAAGCCGTCGGCGCAGCGTCAGTTCTACTTTACACGATACTAGTTCTTTTCTTTGCCAAACCTGGAGCAGGAAGCAATGTTTTTGATCAACAATTTGTTACAGATGGATATTGCATAATCAACAAAGACATACCGTACTGGTCATCTCATGATCTTTGCTTTTATTGGGATGTTCTCCTTGTGATGATTGGTGGCATTGTATATCATGCTCTAAAAGATAGTAGTCCAGCCATGAAAGAGTCTGACGAGATCTTCAAATACACCATTCTGAGTCATCTTATGCATGCTATGGCTCATGGATTCCTTGGTCATCATGATCGTACCATGAATGAAGGCGAGAAAACAAGTTCAATTGCAGAAAAGTATTTAGAAATGGGCATGATAGAACTTACTTTGAATGTACTGGTCGGATTGGCATTTTGGTTTGTCATGCTCAAGGCAATCATGTACAAAACTTCTAATTCATTTATAGCTCTTGCATCCATACCAGCTTTTACTGGAATCATCTTTGTGAGAACAAACATGACGCTTGGATATGTACAAGCGATTATTGCAATGGCAGCTGCCAGCGAGAAACTAAACAATAGCAAAGTTGAAAAGAATTTTGATTATTGTGCCCTGTCGGTTGCATCCATGGCCATATCTCTTGTACCATGGATAGAAAGCATGGCATGTGAAAGTGTAGCATCCAAGTTTGGAGGCCATTTGATGTATGATCTGTCAATACCTATCTTTTTCATGGTTGCGTATGTTTCGTCATGGATTCATTTTAACAAAGACTCGTATGGGATAGTAACCCAGAAGAAAATAGATTAGGCCTAACTTGTCTACTTGTACAGAGCCTTCTTTGTTTATATATAATATATATATATATATATATATATATATATATATATATATATATATATATATATATATATATATATATTATATATTATAATTCTGATACTTAATAGTATTGATAACTCTCATCAGCTGCAGCAGCCTCGTCCCTCTGAGCACTTTTAATATCTCCCAAGTATTCTTGATATAACCGTAATGCTATTGTGTAATCTTCTTTTGTTGCGTGTCCTTTTGTGTATAAACCTTTAATCTTTTCCAATGATTCAGATTTACCATCTCTTACCGCAACCATAAAATGCTTCAGTGCTCTACCCATATTGCCTGCATTACACTCATATACCCCGAGATTGTGCCTTGCTTCTACAATACCACCCATGACTGATAACTCATAGTAATGCATAGCCTTCTTCTTATCAATCTCCACACCTCTACCATATTGATATGCACAACCAATACCGTTATAGGCTTTGAAATAACCAAGCTCTGCTGCATGATGAAACAATTCTACTGCTTTGGTAAAATCCTGTGAAAGACCGTACATCCCTCTATCATAGTAAACTCCTAGATTGTAGATTGCTATGGCATCACCAGCCTCACTTCTTTTAATTAACATACTGTTCAATTCATTATCTGAATTAGGAGCCACAGTTCTGCAAAATGGACACTCGTTTTGTTTGATAATATCAACTTCATTTCCTTGGTCATCATAGACAGGTGCATGAATGCATCCACTGCATATAACTTTTCCGCAGCATGCCTTATATCTCCATCCTGATGTCAATGTTGGCATACGTACGAAACAAATCGGGCAATCTTCGTGTACTTTAGGAGGTTGTTTAAACAGCTTTTCATCGTGTAACTTAGCGTTATGTTCAGCAGCCAGTCTGACATATTCCTCACAATCTTTCTTATGTTTGTGTCGGTGTTTCTTTTTGCATGCGGCGTTGCAATACTTAACCGATTGACATTTGTTGCATATATTGTTGGCACCCTCTTTACCACAATTGGCACATATTGATATATTATCGGCAGTACTCATGTTTTGCAACTTCTCTTCCAACTCACATAAACTATCATCACTTGATTTTGATGCACTGTCTTGCAAATCTTGTTCATATCAGATGTACTCATATCTATTATGTGTGTTTACTATATAATTACCGTTAGATTATGTATACTAATCTTATAAAATTGATCAATTGATACCTATATACGGTATATACTCATCGCCTATACACCACAAAGAAGAGGTGTATTATGTTGCAAAATTATAATTGTGTCGGTCGTACAGTAACTGCTTTGCTAATGTTTATGTTGTGATAACGGCACCAAAAATATTGATAAGCCTACTAATTAAACACACCTTGATGATCAGTACGAGTAATCTCTGTAGATAGGGAATAGTTGACGGATAGAATTTGGCTGGGATATTAAATTATAAGAGGTTTATTTGAAACTTCATACCTATATTTGGCATACTTACAAATTCCAAATAAAATTCCTTTATTTGTGTTATGTCAATTGTGGCAGTCGGCGGCCGTAAATCTTCTTGTATAGCGGTATTATTTGCAGGTTATCATCATCTCATTATTATCTCATTGATGATATTGTTATTGGTAGCAAAGTAGTAATTGATCAAAGTTTGAATTTCGCATCAAGTTCTATCAAGAGGAAAACATCACACCGAGAGTGTCTGAGTGTTCCAAGGTAGTACATATATTATATAAAAACTCCAATGGGTACGAGTGTATCTACCAATTATAATACAGTAGAAGCTGGTGTCGACAGTATACCGGGTGCGAGTACGCCCGATAGTTGCAAAGACAGTTCATCAACAAAATCAAAAGAAAGTGCGTCATCAAAATTTAGTAATAATGATGTATGCGTAAACAATATGTTAAAGAATATGAGCACCGCTGATAATGAAGATGACAATTCCGCGGATGTCAGAGAAGAGTCGTTTGAATGTGGTCTATGCAGCTGGGGTAAACCACGAAAATGTGCATATCATGTGAGCAAAAGTTACAGCTTGCTACAAATGATGATAATGATGAAGAGAGATGTGCCAATTGTGGCAAAGAAGGTAGTGATAATATGAACACATGTAATAAATGTAAGATGGTTAAATACTGCAACGCCGTTTGCAAAAAGGTACACAAAAAGAAGCACAAGAAAGAATGTGAAGAATACATCAGGCTTGCAGCTGAGCGTGCTGCCAAGTTACATGACGAAAAGCTATTCGAACAACCTCCTCCAAAAGAAGACTGTCCGATTTGTTTTGAACGGTTACCAACACTCATCCAGGGGAGTAGTAAGTACCAAACATGTTGTGGGAAAGTTATTTGCAGTGCATGTGTTCTTGCACCCGTCTATGATAACCATGGGAATAAAGTTGCTGAGGAGAAGTGTCCCTTTTGCAGAACCCTGCGTCCTACTTCAGACGAGGAGATATTGAAAAGGATCGAGAAACGAGTTGAGGTTGGGGATGCCCAAGCAATCTTCGGTTTGGGAATTCACCATCGAGATGGGAGATTCGGATTCAAACAAGATTATAATAAGGCATTAGAGCTATTTCATCGGGCAGGCGAGCTTGGAGATGCAATAGCATGCACAAGCATTGGTGCTTTATATAATGATGGCCAAGGCGTAAAAGTTGACAAGAAGAAGGCAATACATTACTATGAACTAGCAGCTATGAAGGGAGATGATGTTTCGAGGTTTAATCTAGCTGTTATAGAAGAACGGAAAGGCAACTGGGATAGAGCATTGAAGCATCATATGATTGCAGTGAGAGTTGGATATTCTGATTCTTTGGATTATATCAAAAAATGGTACTCCTATGGGCTTGTAACGAAAGATGATTACACAAAAGCATTAAAAGCATATCAAGAATATTTGGCTGAGATTAAAAGTGTACAGAGGGACAAAGCCGCTGCGGCCGATGAGAGGTATCGTTATTATTAGCACGGGTTAATCTAAAGAGAAGGCAAATGAGCATACCAAGTATTAAACACAGCTTTGAACTGCTCCTGTCGAAGCTGGAGAAGTAGAAGACCGACTAACTAAATAAGAGTTTTGAATCAAAACAGGCATCTCATTATTTTATAATTTTATGAACTTCTATATAATATCAAAACAATCTCCCCTTCTTCTCTGTCCCCTAACCCCGTACCAATAATCTTGACCAAGCTCTTGGGTCTCGGGAACTCATTACCCACACAGCGTGGTAAAGGAAGGGTGGTTTCATACACATCTTGTGCATATCCCACGAGGAGAAGGCTGTGTTGCTGACACTTAATAATAACGATACTCCTCATTGGCAGTGGCAGCTTCATCCCTCTGAACACTCTTAATCTCACCCAAGTATGCCTGATACAATTGTAATGCTTTCGTGTAGTCTTCTTTTGTTACACATCCAGCTGAGTATAATCGTTTGACATTCTCCAAAGATTCAGATTGTCCACTCCTCACTGCAATCATATAATGTCTCAAAGCCCTGTCAATATTACTATTACCTGCCTGTAACTCTTTATTGCCTAGATCAAACCTTGCTACTGCATTACCCGTGATAGCTGCTAGCTCATAATAATATTTCGCTTTCTTTTTATCAACTTCTACTCCTCTACCACGATCATAAGCATGACCAATATTGATATAAGCTGATGCATAACCAAGCTCCCCAGACCGATGAAGTAATTCTAATGCCTTGTTAGATTGCCAATCACCCATTCCGATTTGATTAATTGTAGTGTACAATGCTATGCTAATATTAACTTTGATAACGGCACCAAATCGTTGCAATCATATTTATTAATGAGCCTATTAAACACACCTTGGTGATCAGTACGAGTATCTGTAGGAATAGTCTGATTAGTGACGGACGCACGTAGAGATAAGTCGTAATAGGTCTAATAGAGGTATCTACCTTGAAACTTCATGTTTGGCAAATTAAATAAATTCCACTACAAATTTCTTCTCATTCACAGCGACATTTGACATTATCGTAAATCTTCTTCTTATAGCAGGTATTATTTGCCGGTTTATCATTATCTCGTCGTTATCACCATTGATAATATTGTTATTGTTGGCAAATATCCGATTAAAGACATAAGAGTTGCTCAAGTTTGGAAAACTTATCGTTAAGCTTGCAAGCTTCCAATTATCGTTTACCAACCAATACTACTTATAGTCTCCTCTTAAATTAATAATATGATGAACACGATGAACATATCTAACAATAATAAAAATAATACAACGAGAGAAGTCGGCACCGACAGCATACCGGGTATGAGCACGTCCGATAGTTGCAAAGACAGTGAATCAACAAAATCAAAAAATGATGGCGTTTGTGAGATGAATGATATGATACAAAATATGAGCACGGCAGATGACAAAGATATAAGTACGGATGGTGTATCGATATGTGCCAATTGTGGCAAGGAAGGTGCCAACAATATATGCAACAAATGTAAGATGGTGAAATATTGTAACGCTGTATGTAAAAAGGTACACAAAAAGAAGCATAAGAAACAATGCGAGGAACATCTCAGAATTGCTGCAGAGCGTGCAGCAAAGTTACACGATATAGAACTCTTCAAACAGCCACCACCGGAGTTTGGAGAGTGTCCAATTTGTTTTCTACGGTTGCCTGTACTTCAATCGGGCTGGAGATATTATGCATGCTGTGGAAAGACAATATGTTGTGGATGTGATTATGCACCTGTCTATGATAATCAAGGCAACAAAGTTGATATTGACAAACAAAACCAGTGTGCATTTTGCAGAGTTGTGGCTCCTAAATCAGATGAGGAGGTGATGAAAAGGATAATGAAAAGAGTAGAGGCTGGTGATCCTATTGCAATGTACAGTTTAGGAACCTTCTATCGATATGGGATGAACGGTATGCCGCAAGATTATAACAAGGCATTAGAATATTGTCATCGAGCAGCAGATCTTGGTTATTCTACAGCTTATAATGGTATTGGTAGTGTATATGAAATGGGGATAGGTGTTGAAGTTGATATGAAGAAGGCCACATATTATTATGAATTAGCAGCTATGGGCGGAGATGATTCGGCAAGGTACAATCTTGGGGTTGTCGAGGAGGAACGAGGCAATGTGAATAGAGCATTGAAACATTATATGATTGCGGCGAGGAGTGGAAGTAGTGACTCGTTGAAGAAGATTAAACAGTTATATTCTAGTGGGTATGCAACTAAAGAAGATTACACAAAAGCATTACAATCATATCAAGCATATTTGGGAGAGATTAAGAGTATCCAGAGGGACAAAGCCGCTGCTGCTAAAGATGAATATCGTTATTATTAGTGAGGGCTATCCCTTAGGGTTGCTAGCGCTAGAGGGGTAGGGGTATTGGCATGGATGTTTCCTAATCTAGACAAAATATCCTACAACATTTAATGTTCTATTGAATCAAAACAGGCATCTCATTATATGAACTTCTATATAATATCAAAAACAGCCTTCTCTCTGTCCCTTCACCCCCCGTCCCAATTGACTAAAACTCTTGGGGGTTTTGGGGGAAGAACTCGATAATCCTCGCGAGGGTGGTATGAATCCCATCCCCTTCCCTAACTCACCCCACACATCAACATCCTCATCTCTCTTTTTCATACACATCTTGTGCACATCTTGTGTTCATTTATGAATTATATGTATAGCAATCCCTCACCTAGCAATACCCTCCCCTCCCTCCTCAACCGTCACCCCCCTCGACCCTCCATCCCAATCCCCCATTACCGCCAGACACGAGCACTATTAGCCCGTCGTGCCCTATCACTCACACTCGAAATTAATGAACAATCTTCATTCTCACCACTTGTAGGATCGAACGAGATCATTTCCGGCAACGGCTCATCCTCAAATTCAAACATCTCTTCTTGATCTTGATAAACTTGAGGATTAACCTCTTGACAAACTTGGGGTATCTCTTGACATAGCATATCTTGGGGAACATTATCTTGAGGGTCATGATCTTGGGAAGGACGACGTGTAGTAGTTCTAGACTTGAACTGTTGATAACTAAGATTAACATCTGGATGACTTGGCATCTCCCCTGACGTATGGTTTAATCCCTCCTCCATACCATAATCTCCCTCCTCCTCCATACCACTATCATCCTCTTCATTACAACTCAAATCATCCATACTAACCAAACGTATATACTCATACCAATGTTTCTTCCGAATCATTTTAGTAGAACCAACATCATCCATTACAAATGCCATACCCTCCTCTTTATATTCACCTTTGTAATAATCATCTGAATTATTAACTATATAACCACCATTGTTTAATGTAGATAATTTGGAAGGGTTGGTTCTACCAGGGTTGGTACGGTAAGCTAATATAGCATAACTAAATAATCCATTGGATCTTTTTACAAATGCAAAATCATGTTTTAATAATGTTGCTATTTGATTGATATAATTTAATTTCGACTTGTTATTGGTATTAGATGTTGAGGATGGTGGGATTAGTAAATGGGATGGTGAACGTGCCACCTGGCCTAATTTGTAATCGGGACGGTAGCCCATATGCTGCCTTTGTTGAGGGTGGTTATGATTAGATTGAGGTTGTGAGTTGTGTATATCAGGCATGGGATTATTATAATTTAGTTGATCATATTGTGTTTGTGTTGAGTTACGTAATTGTTGCAATTGTTCTTTAGTTGGACCGAATGATACAGTGACACGTCGTGGTGGTTGTTGCTGTGCCTTTTGTTGTTTTTGACGAGTTGTAGCAGTAGTATGACCACGTGACGAGGAGTGTTGCTGATGATGTGCATTATTAGTTGAACTTGTCGTATTCTTATCATTTAACATCTCGGCAACCATTTCCTGTGCTGTTTGAGCGGTGATGCCCGTGTAGGATGCTCGTCGGTTATGTGGTTTTGTCTTATTATTATTGTTAGATGGGTGGGAGTGTCTGTTGTGTCTCTCGGCCTTATTATTGTTTGCATAGGGTAGAGATGACAGCTGTTTCTCATCGCCAGATGTTGTGTCCATACTAATCCGTCGTGATGGGCCGCTGCCATGATGATGGTGACTCTTACGCCTTATTGATTCTTTCTTCTTTGGATTATTGCAATTATTATCCATGTCGTCATCATTATCAAGAGGTGATGTTGGTGAAGTTCGATGGCTACTGTATTGATGAATTGATGAGAAGGATCGACGTAGGCTTCGTGCCTCGCTATCGTTGAATGCTGATCGATTGATTGATGTTTGACGGTGCATAGTTTTAGTTGTTTTATTATTTATGGATAATAGTACATTGCAATGATTGTTTGCTGACTAATATTGAGCCTTAACATGGGAGTGTATGTAGAGATGTGTCGCTTTTGCTTTGAACTTGTGCCAGAATATTTCTGTTAGTCAACTTGTAATGAAAAAATAAAGCAGCCTGAATACCGAGTCGTAATGACAGGTTCTCATAATCATGTGCGCAAGGCACAAAAGAAGAGCCTGCATGAGAACCCCGAACAATAATGAATAGAATAGATTGATGTTATGACACATGTCAGCAGATGTTTGGTTTCTCATGCAAGCTGTTTGGGTTAGAGTCATCCGCTTTATTACTGTCTCACGGTTTTGGTATTAATTATCTCTTCACAATCATGCTTAACCTTCATAGGTTTGATTGTGTCAAGTAGAAAAAAGATGCAATACACTACGATATAACAATAACAATAATATTGATCATGGCTGCGGGGCAGCCTCGTGTACCCCCTCTGAATGCTTAACCAGGCATATATGGTTTGATGTTGAGTGTAGTAAAAGAGATAGGGGAATTGATATGCAGAAGCACGTAGATCTGAGCATATTGAGAGTGGCCGGATAGCACAACCTAGATTACTCTGAATCTGAACTTAAATCAACTTTAACAAGTGACTTTGGATAATCTAGACAGTGCATAATTGGAGTAGAACTTATTAGACTCCAATACCTATTGACACTAATAATAACGATAATTATCATCGGCCGCAGCGGCCTTATCCCTCTGTACACTTTTAATCTCACCCAAGTATTCTTGATAAGATTGTAATGCCTTAGTGTAGTCATCTTTTGTTGCAAGGCCAGCTGAGTATATCGCTTTAATCTGGTCCAATGATTGAGCATATCCACTTCTAACCGAAATCATATAATGTTTCAATGCTCTATCCACATTGCCCCTCCTCCCCTCAACATTGCCTAAATTGAATCTTGCAACTTCATCTCCTCCAATAGCTGCTAGCTCATAATAATGATTGGCCTTCTTCTCGTCAACTGCCACACCATCACCGTTATAATAAGCAATACCAATATTGGTATATGCCTCAGCATTACCGAGTTCACCTGCCCGATGCCACAATTCTAATGCCTTATCATGATCTTGTGGAAAACCATACACCCCATTTTTATAATTACACCCTTGATTGTAGATTGCAATGGGATCATCTTTCTCCATACGTTTCCTTTCCCTTTCAAGAATCACCTCATTCGAAGTAGACCCTGGAGTTCTACAAAAGGGACAAACCTTTTCAGCGACTATATTGCCTTGGTTATCTAGACAGGTGCATGAACACATCCGCTGCAAATGACTTTTCCGCAACACGTCTTGTATCTCTTCCCCCATTCCAATGTTGGTAATCGCATGAAACAAATTGGGCAATCTTCATCTGTCGGAAGCTCTTTGAATAATTCTATATCATGTAACTCGGCAGCACGCTCGGCTGCTAGTCTAAGATGTTCCTCACAATCTTTCTTATGTTTATGTCGATGTTTCTTTTTGCAAGCGGCATTGCAATATTTAACTTGTTTACATTTGTTGCACACATTGTTTATATCATTACCTTCTTTTCCGCAGTTGGCACATATTGATACGATGATATCATCTTTGTCATCAGCCGTGCTCATATTCTGTAACATATTGTTCACATCACGTACATGATCATTATTTGATTTTGTTGATAAACTTTCTTTGCAATTGCCGGGCGTGCTTGTACCCGATGTACTGTCTGTGCCGGCTTCTCTTGTTGTATTATTATTGGTAGATATGTTCATACTTATTTTTAATTCCAATGGAGACTGTTATTTATTTTAATTAGGTGGTATGGTTGGTTTTGGAGCTCTTATTGATGTGTTTTACTTAGGTACATTTATGCACCGTGTATAATCAATTACTTTGCTACTAACAACAATATCATCAATGATAATGAGATGATGATAATTGCAAATAATACCAGCTAACAAGAAGATTTATAGCCGCCGCACCGTAAGAGTTTACACAAAATATTGTAAAGTAAGGGAAATTTATAGCTGGAATTTGTAATTTGCCAAATAAAATTCTTAGCAAGTTTCAATCTCTCCTCCAGTTGAAGATTGCTTCTATGATACCTGATAGTTGTATTTATACTTAGAGCTTTACACCATATGTATGATTGTGTTTAATAATAAGTATTGATATTCATTACTGCAACGACGATTTGGTGTCCAGCGACCTATCTACATCAACATTAGATAAAAATCTTTAGTTCCATTCTTTCTGCAGTGTATTGGAGAGATTGGCCGGAAGTAGTGTACGTGAATGGTATCAATTGGTCAATTATATAAGATTCGTATATAATTTGAGTGGTAGTTATTTAGTGAATATATAATAATAAAAGCAGAGACAAATAATGAGCACATCAGATAGTTGCAAAGACACATCAAAATCAAACAATAATGATGGTGTATGTGATGTGAAGATTAAGTTACAGAACATGAGCACGGCTGATAATAGTATATCAGTATGTGCTAACTGTGGGAATGAGGGCAATGACGTTAACAATATATGTAACAAATGTAAGAAGGCGACGTATTGCAACGCCGCATGCAAAAAGAAGCATAGACACAAACATAAGAACGATTGTGAGGAACATGTCAGACTTGCTGCTGAGAAACATAACGAAGAACTCAGAATTGCTGCTGAGTTACATGATGAAGAACTATTCAAACAGCCCCCACCACTTTATGAGGATTGCCCGATATGTTTCGAAAGAATGCCAATAATTCCTACGGGAAGTACATACAAGTCGTGTTGTGGAAAAGAGATATGTAGTGGATGTATTCATGCACCTCTTTATGATGATCAAGGCAATGAAGTTGATAATACAAAGTGTCCTTTCTGCAGAATTCCAATGCCTTACACAGATGAGGAAGCAAATAATAGGTTAAAGAAACGTATGAAGGCTGGTGATGCCCAAGCAATGTACAATTTAGGATATTACTATTCAGAAGGGATATACGGTTATCCACAAGATTATAACAAGGCATTAGAATTATATTATCGGGCAGCAGATCTAGGTTATGCTGAAGCATATTGCAATATTGGTTATGCATATAGTAATGGTGAGGGGGTAAAAGTTGATATGGAGAAGGCCAATCATTATTATGAGTTAGCAGCGATGGGAGGAAATGAAAGGGCAAGGCATAACCTAGGTGTTACTGAGGGGCATGCAGGCAATTTTGATAGAGCTTTAAAACACTTCATGATCGCGGTGCGTGATGGTTTTTCTCAATCGTTGAAGAATATCAAAATCCTGTTCAAAAATGGCCATGCAACAAAAGATGATTATATGAAAGCATTACAATCATATCAGATATACTTAAAAGAGATCAAGAGTGTTCAGAGGGATAAAGCCGCTGCAGCTGTCGAGAAGAACCGTTACTATTAAGCTAGAAATTGGTAATAGTAATAATAGAAGGAGGCTTGGTGTACTAGATTAGAGTTGTGCGATTAGGGAATGTGGAGTGCCACTCTGACAATATCTCCCCAATATCAGTTCCATCTAGCTCTTTTATTCTAGTTGAGAGTTTGAATATCGATCACATCGTATATACTCCATAATTGTATTCCTAAGTTCAATCCTCAAATCATTATACTCTTCAGCAACACTCTTTAACCAGTCTCTTCTCTTTACATTTGTTTCAAATTCCAATAGTGCCAACGATACTGAATGTATAATACGAAATGATGCCATATGTACTAATGCAAAGTGAAAATCAAATTCATCTCCTCTTGTTGTGAGGTCTGACATTATATTCCATGCTATATTCTTACCCATTTCATCTGTTAGTTTATTTGGATTGGTATCGATGAAATGTCGTGATACATTGGGTTGTAAGTTCCGTAGTCCATTCTTCTTGGACAGTAACTGCTTCTTATGATGCTTTCCCGATATAACTAGTTTGTGTATAAGATCAGTACTTTCTATTACTAGAGGTGTGCCTCGTGCTAACTTCCTTAGTATAGGAACCAACCAAAGTCTAGATTGTGCTGTGAATATGTCGGTTAGGAGATCATATCCTAAGAGTAATTCATTATGATCGTTCTCTGATAGTACTTTTGAAGTAGATTGTTGTTGTGGCGGTATATCATTATCAATATCTAAACCCAGGGCATTCAATACTGATGGTATATCGTTGTATATGTTCTCCGAATGATGACTAGAAGCAGCAGAGGAGAGTATTGATACTTGCAGTAGAAGAAGTACTACTATTCCGCCTATTACAAAAGACGACATTGCAATTATTATCTCCCGACGTTGCATATTATGTAAGCATACTATCCATAGTATGCTAAAACACCATTGGCAAGTTGAAATATCTTCCATACAGAGATTGCAGATATGGTGCCGAGGAAGAGAGATTGATGGGTGATGACGATGGACGACTGGTTACTGGTGACAATACCCAAGAGGATACTCGATCCAAATCAAGCCCTCCAGACAGTACAACTTCTACGGCTCGGTCTATAACTATATCTTTTTAACCAATCCACAGTAGAGATGATGTCAATAGCGGCGACCGGCGAGCCTACATAATAGGAGCCCATAGTATCGCCAAAATTGAGTAGAGACTATGTTAGAACGAGCCACTGCTACTGCTTAATACTCTAGACGTTGAGGCTGCGTTGAGGAGGTGTAACTAATGTTACTAATGTGTTGTTGATTGTATATTCATATATTAATCTACACTTGACACAAATTCCAGCACCCAAAAGCTCAGCGTAACCAAGATACCACATAACAAACTCACATCATAAATTATTTGTTTTGCAACTCGAGAAATATATACCTTATCATCCACCACCATATTGCTGTGTATTGGTAAGTATAAGTCTTTATCTTTACGGTATATGAATTGAAATGAATTTATGTCGTATGTATACATCATAACTGAATCTTATTTTTAATTATCAAAATAAACATATTACACACAAAACACATCATAAGTACAAATATATGCACCAACATTAGCGTCATCTTCCATACTTAAAACATTAGAGATAGGTAATTAAACACCACTATTAACCACATCTTAAGCAAATAAACTTTTTGGGAATAGTATACGATGTCCGACAAGATTTGCAATGATGGTGTATGTGAGGTGAACGATAAGTTAAACAATATCAACATGAGCTCCACCAAAGACAATACTAAATCAATATGTGCTAATTGTGGAAAGGAGGATAGTAAGCTCAAATCATGTACGGCATGTAAATTGGTAAAATATTGCAGTAGAGAATGTCAAATTGCTCACCGTCCACAACATAAAAAAGTATGTAAGAAACGTGCTGCTGAATTATATGACGAGAAGCTCTTCAAACAACCTCCACTAGAGTTTGAAGATTGTCCGATTTGTTTTCTACGATTGCCAACACTTGAAACGGGGTATAGATATAAGACGTGCTGCGGAAAAGTGATATGTAGCGGGTGTTATTATGCACCACTTTATGATGATCAAGGCAATGAAGTTGATAATAAAAAGTGTCCTTTTTGCCGAATTCCAACGCCAACTACAGAAGAAGTAGAAGAGATAGTTAAAAGAACAATGAAAAGAGTGGAGTCGGACGATCCTGAAGCAATCCACGATCTTGGATGTGACTATCGAGATGGGAGTTGTGGATATCCACAAGATTACGACAAGGCATTAGAATTATGGCATAGGTCAGCTGAGCTTGGACATGCCAAATCATATCTCAATATTGGTTGTGCTTATAATCATGGCCAAGGTGTGGAAGTTGATAAAAAGAGGGCATTATATTACTGGGAATTAGCAGCTATGAGAGGAGATGAAACAGCGAGGTACAATCTAGGTATTGAAGAGGAGAATGTAGGCAATATGGACAGAGCACTGAAACATTATATGATTTCAGCAAGAGGTGGATATAATGATTCTTTACAGGAGATTCAAGATTTATTTACTAATGGATATGCAACAAAAGATGATTACACAAAAGCATTACAGTTGTATCAAGAATATTTGGGTGAGATTAAAAGTGTACAGAGGGATAATGCCGCTGCAGCTGATGAGAGTTGTCAATACTATTAAGTGTAAGAAATAGCTATATATAAACAAAAAAGGCTCTGTATAAGCGTAGACAAGTTAGGCCTTCTTTATCCCATTCGAATCTTTGTTAAAATGAATCCACGATGAAACATACGCAACCACGAAAAAGATAGGTATTGACAGATCATACATCAAATGACCTCCAAACTTGGATGCTACACTTTCACACCTATTGCGGTCGCCCTGAAAATAATTCTTGGTCTGGATTTCAGAAAGAGATAGTAAAATCATATAGTGTTTGATAGCTCTATCTATATTACCTGAATCTTCCTCCATAAGGCCTAGATTGTACCTTGCCGCTTCATCTCCACCGATGGCTGCTAGCTCATAATAATATATCGCCTTCTTCTTATCAACTTCTACTCCCTGACCATAATCATATGCATAACCAATATGGGTATATGCTTCAGTTTGACCAAGTTCAGCTGCCTGGTGCCATAGTTCTATTGCCTTTGTATGATTTTGTGGGTATCCATATTCCCCTTCTGAATAGCAAACTCCTAGATTGTGTATTGCAATACGATCACCTAGATCCACTCTTTTCTTCTCTCTTTGTACTGCCTCCTCATCTGTGTATGGCGTTGGAATTCTGCAAAAAGGACACTTTTGATTATCAACTTTGTTACCTTGATTGTCGTAAACAGGCGCATAAACACATCCACTGCATATAACTTTTCCACAACATGTCTGATATCTCCAACCCGAATCAAGTGTAGGTAATCGTTGGAAACAGATTGGACAATCTTCTGCTGCTGGTGGTTGTTTGAATAGTTCTTTATCATGTAGCTCAGCGGCAATTCTAAGGTCTTCATTACGCTTTTCGGTTGCAAGTCTAATATATTCATCGCATTCTTTCTTATGCTTCTTTTTGTGTACCTTTTTACATACAGCGTTGCAGTACTTCACCATCTTGCATTTGTTGCACGTATTCATATCATTATTACTGCCCTCCTTACCGCAATTGGCACATACTATTACATCATCGGCGGTGCTCAAATTCCGTAACATATCGTTAACCTGACATACACTAGATTTTGGCACTCCGTCGTCAACCTTCTTATTGCAACTATTAACTGACGTGCTCATCTTTATTGTATTATACAGTCGTATATCACCACTGCCTACTTAATCAACTTTTGATAAAATGATTGGTATTGTTGTTTCCGTTGTGTCGTACTAGCAAATAATGTAAGGGTATATGCAAAAGTATATCTATAGTTATTGACACGTATTGTGATTGATGTGTTGATAGGTTGGTATAGTAATTGGTAGTAAATCATAATCAATACTGCTAATATCAATACTGTATTCAATACTGATGGGGAGGGTATATCTCTCACTGCAGAATAGAGAGAAGTCCATGGCTATGGCGTTTGTAGGTAGGTGTTTCAATGACCGTAGTATCGCCAAATCAGGACTTCACTTTCCTAAAACACTCTTTTGGCAGAGTAGAAGAGATAAGAGGTCTCTGTCTTTGAGGAGGGTGCTGCATTGCTAACTATATTCATCTTATAAATCTACGCTTGACACAAATCCCAGCATCCAAAATCGCAGCGCAGCCACGACACCACATAACAAACTCACGTCATAAATTTATTATTGCAACTAAAGAAATATATATACCTACCTTGTTGTGTATTGGTAAGTATAGGTCTAAGTCTTTATCTTTTACAGTATATGAATTGAAATGAATGAATTTATATTGTATGTATATATCATAAACCGAATCTAACTTTTAATGATCACAACATATGCACATAACAATCAATATACTTATGCACACATCATATGTACAAACATTAGCGTCAGCTTCCAAAACTTAAAACATTAGAGATAGGTAATTAAACACCACTATCAACCACATCTTAAGCAGATAAACTTTTTTGAGAATAATAGCATATGATGTCCGACAAAATTTGCAATGATGGTTTAAGTGAGGTGAACGATAAGTTAAACAACATGAGCACCACCGGGAACGATAATAATAATAATGCATCAATATGTGCCAATTGTGGTAAAGAAGGAGATGATATTAACAATATATGTAACAAATGCAAACAAGTTAAATATTGCAATGCCGCATGTAAAAAGAAACATAGACACAAACACAAGAAACAATGTGAGGAACATGTTAGACTTGCGGCTGAACACGCAGCGGAGCTACATGACAAAAAGCTATTCAAACAACCTCCACCAAATGATGATTGCCCAATTTGTTTCCTACTTCTACCAACACTTGATACTGGACGTGTATATATGGCATGTTGTGGTAAGAGGATATGTAGCGGATGTATTCATGCTCCTATTTATGATAATCAAGGCAACGAAATTGATGATAAAAAGTGTCCTTTTTGTAGAACCCCAGCAGCCTCATCAGATAAGGAGAACATGGAAAGGATGCTCAAACGGATGGAAGCCAATGATGCTAGTGCAATGTACAATTTAGGAGTTGACTATCGAGATGGGAATTTTGGTTTGCCACAAGATTATAGAAAGGCATTAGAACTTTGGCATCGGGCAGCAAAACTTGGTTATGCTGATGCTTATTGTAATATTGGTTATGCTTATGAATGTGGTGAAGGCGTCAAAGTCGACAAGAAGAAAGCTGTGCACTATTGCGAGCTAGCTGCTATTATGGGATGTATTAATGCAAGGTATAATCTAGGAATTGAGGAAGAGAATGCAGGCAATGTGGAGAGAGCTCGCAAGCATTATATGATTGCAATTCAGGGTGGCAAGTCTGATTGTTTGAGTGAAATCAAAGAGTTATACACAAACGGGCATGTAACAAAAGAAGATTACATGAAAGCATTACAAGCTTATCAAACGTACTTGGGAAAGATCAAGAGTGTTCAGAGGGATAAAGCTGCTGCATGTAGATATCGGTCTCGATACTATTAGTATATATCTATAGCTATTATATACTAGATTCTTATTCTTAGCAGACTTAATCAAGCATTAGCTAGCCAGAGTTGTTTTGTGCACATGATATGCTCAAATTCATACTTATACTCTTTTTATGCTATTCAAATGTTGCAGCTCGTTTGATGCTTGAGACTTGAGTGGGGTATTGATACTAATGATGAGTGTATTTGCTTAGTATTAGAGCCATAAGCCGCATATTGTAAGGGGTGCGAGTTCGTCAGCCTTGCCCTTAGACCAGCTCAACTAGTACTATTTGCTTGTTGAGCGGACGATGCACGATGCATTTGTTTTAATGTCCTATTATTGGCCTAACGAGGACAACTCTTGGTCTGAGCGACAGATGGGGATGATGGAGATGGTAGAAAAATATTCAAACATGGAAGAGTTCTTGGATATGGTACATGATAGCCCAGGGTTACAAGAGAGTCTGTTGAAAAGTATCGATGAGGCTGAAGACGGTAACGTTGGACTCGTGACAAATTTGATTGCTTATGCAAAAGGGCTGGACAAGTATCTTAGTGAGGTTGATAGTGACTATGGCAGTTCTAGTTCTACTACTACTAGTTCTAGTGATGAGGAGTGTAGTTAGATTTTGGCTCGTATCTTTGAAATAACTTGTGGTATGATCTAACAACTTCATAAAACTAAAACAGGATAACTGCATTCTTCCTTGACAACAGTAGGCGGCGCTCTGATACATAACTTAATTTCATAGACAACGTAGTGGATAAAAGTGCACAAGATGTGCCATTGCATGCCGTCACTAATACACCAATTGAAAGAGCAGTCAACTAATCTAAAGTCTTTAGGTACTAGTGGAGAATATGCTGTTGACTATAATGCATATCAATACTCCTTTGTGGTACACAATACTATGCTTCCCCAGTATCATTCTGTTAGATGATAAGGTAGCACTGCAAGAGGTGCGAATGCGAAGGACATGCAAGAGTGAAATCTTACTAACTAATCGGCAGCTGCTAGTCAGTCTATGATACAGATATTATATCAGTAGTCTACAATGGGAAACATATGTTGTGATGGTTACGAGGAGGAATACAAGCATGGTGCTTGGCAAGGAGGCCACGACGACGACGACGAGGTAAGTTTTGCAATTCACATTGCAGTTTTCTTTCATTTTCATCTTATCATCATCTATCTCTCATATCCGTCTCACCATTGCCTCGACTGTATATCATATCATGAACATGATACGACTATATTCCTATCACATACTTTCTACATCGTCTGATGATACCCTCTAAATAACGATATAATTGCAATAACATATCGCACATCATATGCAAAACACAAATTATGAACACATCATATGCACAAATATTTGTACAGTATTGCAATAAAGCCGAAGAAGATGAAGATCAATACAATGCCAATGCGACCAATCGAGAACAACTCATATTACTCCATGAAAAGACAAAGCGTAGTAGTCAAACAGCATATATACGATCTAAACGAAATAGTATCCGATCAACACCAATGGATATCTCATCATCATTCTCTGTTAATGTTAAAAGTATACCCAAATCTACCGAAACTACCAACTTTCTATTATCGGCCCTATCTGATAACTTTGTATTTGATTCTATAGATGTATCTACAAAGTTACAATTTGTGAATGTTATGCAATATGAAGAGTATAAGGAAGGAGAGTTTGTTACGAATCAAGGAGATGTTGGTGATTATTTTTATATCTTGGAAGAGGGGGAGGTTGCCTATCATGTTACAGTTGAAGATGAACAACAACAAGTTGGTACAGGAACAAAAGGATCAACCTTTGGTGAATTAGCATTACTTTACAATACACCCCGAGCTGCATCAGTACAAGCTCTCTCCCATCTCAAAGTTTATAAAATTGATCAAATGACCTTCCGATCATTACTAACATCAAATGAACTAAAAGATCGTAATAACATTATATCATTAGTTAGTAACGTTGATATATTTAATGAATTAGATGATAGTAAGATACACAAGATGGTAGATGCCTTTACCACTGTACAATTCGCCAATGGCGAAAGAATAGTGAATAAAGGAGATGTTGGTAATGTATTATACATTGTCAAGTCTGGTAGTGTCAAGTTAGAAGATATTGGACATGGTAATTCAAAGTTTGAAGATCAGATATTTAATGTTGGTATGAGCTTTGGTGAACGTGCCTTGACCACGGGCGATACAAGAAGTGCTAATGTTACTGCCCTTACTGATGATACATCATTATTGGCCATTAGTAAGAATGTATTGGGGGAGATATTAGGATCTCTTGACGTGGCTTGTCATAATAGTAGTTTGGCAAAGTATTTACGATCAATACCACTGTTTGATGAATACATGGAACAAGAGGAGATTGAAAGATGTGTCATGCACCTCAAGAAGGAGAAGTTTTATAGTTATGAACCTCTGGATTCGAAGGGCAAGCTTTTCCTCATACAAGACGGCGGCCCTGCACTCATGACGATACAAGATAAATGTGAACAAAATACAAGCAATGGTAGTAGCAGTACCCCAGAAAAGAAGAAGATGACCAATGGTGCAACTTTGGTAAGGTTGGAAAAGGGAGATTACTTTGGGAATCTGTTTCCTGACGATGGGGATACCAATGATGCATCACCCAACTTTATCAATGTCGAGGCTGACATGGAATGCTTAACACTTGCTGCCTCTGACATTGAAAAGATTATTGGTGGTCGTAAACGTATCACGGCTCTAAATCTTGACTCAGTTGCTGCCGATAGAGCTGTCAATCATAAGCCGAGATCCCGAACTAGTAGGCTTAATTTACTCAAGTCGATGATGTCCAAGAAGTCATCGATTGATGATGTTAAACAGAAGAAGACATACTCAAATCGTGATGTTATGAACTTGAGTAAGTTGGACAAGCATAAGATACTCGGTGTTGGAGCGTTTGGCAAGGTATGTAATACTTATGTTCTCTGTTCTATCTTCTATTTGACGCTTGTCGGTTCATAACTCTTGTTTTATGATTCTTCTACTACTTTATAGGTTTGGCTTGTCACCCCTAAATCAAATACAAAGACGCCTTACGCATTAAAGATGATATCCAAGCATCAAGTTCTCGAGCAACGTCTTGCCTCGGCAGTTATGCGTGAGAAGAATGTTATGGAGAGTATTGATTCTCAATTCTTGCTTCGAATGGTATCAAGCTTCCAAGATGCCAACTACTTGTACTTTGTCTTGGACTTGGTTCTTGGAGGAGAGTTGTTTGAGCTATTGTACTCGAATAACAAGGCTAACAGTGTTAACAATACAGTCTTTACACAGTCTGCATTCTATCGGTCGTATGGGGTTAAGGAGCAGAAGCAAATCAAGGGTTGTAAAGGTGTCGGTGTACCAAGGACTGTATTCTATTCTGCATGTGTACTTGAGAGTTTCAACTACCTGCATAATAGAAGGATTGTATATCGTGACTTGAAACCAGAGAATGGTAAGATATGAAATGCTCTAATTGAGTTTCTTCTTGCTTATGTCACCTACTAACCTGTGACTTATCACAGTCATGCTGAATGAGAATGGATACTGTGTGGTTGTAGATATGGGTTTTGCGAAAGTGGTTCTGGACAAAACATACACGATGTGCGGGTAAGTGATAATAGTATCCTTCCATCTAGATTGCTTTCATGCATTTTCAAATTTTCAATTAATACATCTGATACTCTTCATCCTTCTAGTACTCCAGAGTATATTGCGCCTGAAGTCATCTGCAATAAAGGGCATAACAATGCAGCAGACTATTGGTCATTTGGATGTTTACTGTATGAATTGGTTGTAGGGTAAGTTTATGTGCATAAGATGTGTCAATGAAAATTAAATGTGCACATAAGATGTGCACGAGATGTTTTGTTGTGTCGGCATCTAATCCTACTTCTTCTCTCTTCACACATCAAACATGCCGTAGCCAAACTCCCTTCTTTGCTCCCGATATCAATCAATTATCCATGCTGAAAAAGATCGTTCACGCAGACTATGCCTTTCCTGAAAGTATTGCCCATGTGACTAACAATACCGACAACGGCTTAATCTCTGCACTCTGGCATTGGAAGGATCTTGTGTCACGGCTGCTCAAACCAAGAAGTACAGAGCGTCTCGGTAATTTGCAACACGGTATTGAAGATATCTTAAATCATGAGCTGTTTGCAAGTATAGATCGGAATGAATTCCTCAATCAAAAGCTACCGGCACCGTGGTTACCAAATATCAACGATCCGCTAGATACCTCTAATACGGTGAACAAGTTTGCTGGGCTTGAAAAGAAGAAGGATATTTTCTTACGAAAGATATCAGCCAAGGATCAAGAGGCATTCAGTTCCTTCTAATGGTTTCTAGAACTGTTAGAGATAGGTTAGTCAATGTAAAATGATAGATGGTAATGGTATCTTATATGGACTTAACTTAATTAACAATGCTTAGATGTAGTAGTAAAGTTGTAAAAGAAACTTAATCTCTTATTTCTATCTATTGGATAACCTCTAGTAGTAACGGCAATCCTCTCGTGCGGCGGCAGCTTTGTCCCGCTGAGGACTTTTAATCTCACCCAAGTATTCTTGATATAATTGTAATGCTTTCATGTAGCCTTCTTTTGTTACATATCCTTTTGAGTACATCTCTTTGACTCTTTGCAGAGAATCAGAATATCCACCCCTTACCGCAATCATGAAATGTTTCAGTGCCCTATCCATATTGTCCGCTAGATATTCATTTACGCCTAGATTGTACCTTGCTGTTCCATCCCCTCTAATAGCTGCTAGCTCAGTGTAATGTACAGCTTTCTTCTCGTCTAGTACACCTCTGCCATTATTGTAAGTATAACCAATATTACAATATGCCCTAGTATAACCAAGCTCTGCTGCACGACGCCATAATTCTAATGCCTTGTCCATATCTTGTGGAAAACCGTTTATCCCATCTCTGTGATAATTTCCAATATTGTAAATTGCAATAGGATCATCTTTCTCCATTCTTTTCTTCTCTCTTGTGTCTGCTTCCACAGTTGATTTAGGTTGTGGAATCCTGCAAAAGGGACATGTCTTTTCGTCAACTTTATTGCCTTGGTTATCATAGACAGGTGCATGAATACATCCACTACATATAACTTTTCCGCAACATGTATTATATTTCCAACCCGAGTCAAGTGTAGGTATTCGTAGAAAACAAATCGGACAATCTTCCTTCAGTGGTGGCTGTTCAAATAACTCAATATCGTGTAACTCTGCGGCAAGCCTAAGTTCTTCATTATGTTTCTCAGCCGCAAGCCTTTGATATTCCTCGCAATGTTTCTTGTGCTTCTTTTTATGTTTCTTTTTGCACACGGCGTTGCAATACCTTACTTGGCTGCATTTGTTACATATATTGTTGATTTCTTCACCCTCTTTACCGCAATTGGCACATACTGATACATCTCCATTATCGGCAGTACTCATATTGTTTAACCTATCGTTCACATCACATACACCATCATCAGATTTTGATTTTGATGTACCACTCTCCTTATTATTGCAACTATTATCTGAAGTGCTGTTCATCTTTGTTGTATTATACAGTCGTATATCACTACCTCCTTAATTTAACATCAAATGATTGGTATTGTTTCCGATATACCAAATAAAGATATGTTGTTATTGGCACTTTGTTCTGATGTGTTGGTTAGAATAATATCGTCTCAAGCACACGGTATGAAACCCACTGTCGCCACTAACTTTCCTACTTGATAAATCACCTAATCAGAATCAATACTGCTAATATCAATACTGTATTCGATAACGATGGAGGGTATATCTCTCACGGCGCCGCGCTACAAGTCTTACTATTAAAGTCACATAAGATGGTATCCTCTCAAAACAATAACTTCTCCTACGTGCGCCTGTGATGGCTTATTGATGGGCCGCTCTCTTTTAGGCAAAGGATATCAAAGTTGTAGTAATAATGCAACGCTATGATAGTATATTAATCTACAATAGTTGAAAGTTTCAGCTTGTGATATTATCATTTGATCTAACAAGATACTTCACACAAAAAGATATCGATAGCAGCCATCACGCACATTGCAATTTCAAAACACATCAAACATAACATGTCTACAGACCAAGAAAGTGATGTAGATGAGGAAACAGATGCAGCCATAGCCAGTGCATTACAACATTCCATCAATGGTCGAGAATACATAACATATGACAAATCAACATTTGAATTCTGCTGCTTCCATTGTCGTTGTGGAAACGGTATTGAACATAACGATCAAGTTTTAGAGATATTACCTTCGTTATCAAGGAGATCATCATCCTCATCATATTGTGTACGGCTACACAGAACATGCTGTACAACAATTAAACAATTGAGTTACGAACAAGACAATACCTATGCCGTAACATCCTATGGTATTGCAACTACTACACCACCATGTAATAAGAAGACTGCTACTACAAATAATAAAGTAAATCTTACCTTTCTATCAAAGGCGTATGATGAATCTGAAAAGTTAAGAAAGACTGCTGCTGCTGATTACATGAGTAAAGGTGAGTGGTATGCGTATATAGTATTTAGTATTAGTATACTATTACCCCCTTGTTATCTCTTGTCATGCACAACATATTCACACACTCTTTTGTTATATTAGATGAGAGGTGTGAATCATGCCCGAAATTTCCCTTTTCCCAAAATTTCCATTTTTCCCTACGCTCGACTAACCTAACAAAAATCAAGGGAACTGTATGTGAGTCACTCACCCTTTCTCGCTGTTGATTCTTGGAAATGGGAAAATTCGGGAAGGATTACATATTATCTATTAGATCCAGTACAATTTAGAGCAACAGATGAGCGTTATCTAGACAACTGTCGTGTATACGATGCTGCCAAGTTGAAAGCAAATCCAGCAGAAGGTAGTAACAATAAGCAAGCAGCGAATGTCCTTTCTCTATTTTCGGGTATAGGAGCTGGCATATTAGTATTGAAACGGCTACAGATTACAATTAATAACTGTATTGTTGTTGAGCATGACCCGTTGGCTGAAGCTGTTTGTTCTGGTAATCATAAGAAAGATGTTGCAAAGTACATTTGGATCAAGAAATTTGAGGAGTTAGAAGATAAGCTTGACGAGTATATGGAACATGGTCCTATTCATATTGTCGAAGGAGGGCCACCCTGTATCGAATGTAAGTTTGTTGTTCTTTGCAATCAATACTGTATACAAAGTCTAATAGAGATATACTATGTTCTCTCTTTCATCTGTTCAAGTCTCTCCTGTCAATGCCAATAGAGCCGGTGTAAACTCATCCAAAGGAAGCTATATGAAAAGATATGCTCAACTTATTAACAAGATAAAGAAGCATAGGAAACAGAATGGTGAACCTGTCTTCTTCCTGTGTGAGAATGTAACGTTAGAGTGGGAAGATTTAAGTACAATCGAACCTCTCTTCCAAATTAGCCCTATTGAGATTGACGCCCAGTATTTAAGTCCAATGAAGCGTAAGAGAAGTTACATTACAAATGTGAGTTATGCCTCTCGTGTATCCTATGCTGGTTCGTTTAAACTCCTCTCTAACTTCAAATGTATACTCATATGCTCCACCAAAGCTACCTGTTAATGAATTGCCAGATATCGATAGCAATGCTGCTACATCTACGGTAGAACTTGCCGATGGTTGGATGGATCCGGCACAACTCCATTGTCAGATGAACAGTAACCTACCCGAGGTATACAGCAAAGCTAAAACTTTAATGGCAAGTGATAGCCGTATTGATGATGATAGAATGATAAAGGTCAGGTTAAGAGACCCTTCGGATAGAGGTTCTATTGAGGCTAGTACCTACTCAGTTGCTGATCGTGAATCCCTCATGGGGTTCCCTGTTGGATATGTCCAACGTATCGGTAAGTCGTGAACTGTTTCTTATGTCTATGTGCTTTGTTTGCCTAGACTTCTAATACACATACATATTCATTACATAGTCGATCTTATATTTGAGAAGATGAACGAATCATTTCACAGTGAAGACTGGCTTGAGAATGCACTTAAGAATGATTGGTGCCTAGAATCCCTTGGTATGTTCTCTGCATGTAGCTACAAGTTCTTATGTGATGATAAGACAGCTGATACTACGGTTAAGGTGAAACTGGGCACTGTAGAGAAGAATCGAAAGGGAAAGACACTTTACTACTTTGACAGTGAAGGATACTGCAAAAGGCTATTGGGAAACAGCTACTCTATTCCTGTTGTTGAGCACTTGCTCCTTCCCTTGAAAGATCTATTTCAAGAGAAGCAATATGATGAGAATATTTCCTATGAATTTAGTTGGCAGTGATATCTAGAGGTAATATCTACACTCAAAGCTATAAAGATATCCTTAGCTATGAGTTTAACGCCTGAACTATGCAACACATATGTATCTAACAGCTAATAGTGTGTGCGAAAAAGTGACACGACACATCTTGTGTTCAAGTGAACCAGACTACATAGTGCTCTTTGGTAGTATCTACGGTCTACAAATACATATCTAATCCACATTAGAGACGATTTCAAGTGGCGATGCCATTAGAGGAGGTGAAGTAGGCAGCTGTGGATGAGTTTTGTGTAGTGAGTCCGCTTAGCTACACTTTATGTCAATGACCGTGGTATCGCCAAAATATTAGAGAGTACCGGTTGTCATAGCCCGCAGACTGCTATAATAGCATCTCAGAGATGTATGAGGAGGTGTAACTAATGTTACTAACGTGTTGTTGATTGTATATTCATATATTAATCTACACTTGGCACAAATCTCAGCATCCTCCAAAATCACAGCAGCGCAGCCAAGACACCACATAACAAACTATATCATAAATTTGTTAGGTATTGCAACTCGAGAAATTATCTACACGTCAGACCAAGCAACTTCTCGCCTATTGGTAAGAGGACATGTTGTTATCTTTTACGGTATATGCATTAAAATGAGTTTATACTGCATTCATCATAACTGAATCTAATTTTTAATACCACAAAAACATACATAAATAAATACACATGTTGCACACATCATATGCACCAAATTGGTATCAGCATCATCTTCCAGTACTCAAAACATTAGTAATTAAACACCACTATCAACCACATATTGAGCCTCTAAACTTTTTGGGAACAATAGTTATGATGTCCGACAAAATTTGCAATGATATATGTGAGGTGAACGATATGTTGAACAACGTGAGCACCACAGGGAACGATAATAATGTACCAATATGTGCCAATTGTGGTAAAGAAGGAAATGATATTAACAATATATGTAACAAATGTAAGATGGTGAAGTATTGCAACGCTGCATGTAAGAAGAAACACAGACACAAACATAAGAAAGATTGTGATAGACGAGTAGCTGAGTCACACGATATAAAGCTATTCAAAGAACCTCCACCAGCAGAAGATTGTCCAATTTGTTTTATACGTATACCAATACTACAAACGGGGAGTAGATACAATACATGTTGCGGAAAAGTTATATGTAGTGGCTGTGTTCATGCACCTGTTTATGACAATCAAGGCAATAAAGTTAACGAAAAGACATGTCCCTTTTGCAGGATTCCACAACCTAAATCAACTGAGGAAGCAGACACAAGAGAGAAGAAAAGAATGGAGAAAGATGATCCTATTGCAATTTACAATATTGGAAATTATCACAGAGATGGGAGAAACGGTTTTCCACAAGATATGGATAAGGCATTAGAATTATGGCATCGGGCAGCAGCAGAGCTTGGTTATGATGTAGCTTACTGCAATATTGGTATTGCATATGAGTTTGGTCAAGGTGTAGAAGTGGATGAGGAGAAGGCTCGGCATTATTACGAGTTGGCAGCCATAGGAGGGAATGCAACAGCAAGGTACAATCTAGGTAATAAGGAGAGGAAGGCGGGCAATATTGATAGAGCATTGAAGCATTATATGATTGCGGTGAGGGGTGGATATGCTGATTCTTTGAAGAACATACGACAACTATACTCAGATGGATATGCAACAAAAGAAGATTACATGGAAGCATTACAATTATATCAAGAATACTTGGTTGAGATTAAGAGTAGACAGAGGAATGAAGCTGCTGATGCCCACGAGCAGTATCAATACTATAAATAAGTTATAACTTAAAGCTAAGTAAGTAGTACACCTATGATCAATGATCTTTAGAGTAGACTGATACTAACATTAGGTTACAACTGTGACATTACATTACATTTAGTTCAGATAGATCAGTCACTATTATGCACGAGGTTCAATCTCGCTCTACACAAAGAGAGTTGTCTTTCTTTTCTCTTCCATTCCCCCCACATATACATCACTATGCATACTCAATACTGATCTGCCTCGCTATAAAGCAAGTTCCGCCTTCATCTGCATTGGCAGTTCTCAGTCTTCTAATCTCCTCGTCTTCCATCTCTCTTTGTTGCTGCTCCATCATTTCCTTCTCTTGTTGCTCGGCTTGTCGTACTTCCTCTGCATACTGATCAAATACCTTACGCTCCTCGGCACGACACTTGAGACTTAATGTTGGGGTCTTCGGTTGTGTTAGGTTGGCTGTATTGTCAATTCTCTCTATTTCCTGTGGTTGATAAGTAGATTTAGGTACAGGCTTTGCTCGGAACGTGCCGTGATGTTCATCATCTTCTGCGAGTCTTTCCTTCCTTGCTCTAGACGCTTCGTACTGCTGTTGGGCACGGACATGATAAGGCGTATCGTTAGAACCATCCTTATAAAATCTTGATGATGAATTAGGTAATGGTCTAGCTTTGAATGGCTTTGACAGCTCTACATCATCCGTGCTAGGAGGTGGCGGCTTGGGAATGTTCGAATGTAGACGAAATGGACTAGGCACGGTCAATATTCTCCCTTGTTGTTGTGGTGCTGCCCTCCTGGTGTGATGTGAAACACGACGCCCACCAACCCCTGGTAACGGCCTTGCCTTGAACTGCTTCTGACACTCCTCAAGCTCAAGCTGTTCTGAACTGGCCACGGGTGTGTAAGATGACATGGTAGTACGACGGGATGACATGGGAACACTTCCATAGCCATACTCCTTGGCCTTGAACTGTTTTTGACACTCTTCCAACTCTATCTCTTCAGTTGACTTGACATGTAGTGAGTTTGAGATGGTCTGCCGTCTCATAAATGCCTCAGAAGGAGGCTTAGGGGTTGGCAGCTTGGAAGTAGGCCCTCGTAGACCATGATGAAGATAGTGATTCACACTCTCACCAAACGTGGATACTTTCTTACGGCTAGGAGTTGGTTTGTATAAACCAGATTGACGACGAGGAGAGTAACCTAGAGGTCTTGAGGCTGACTTAGGCTTGGAAGATGATGTTGATTCATCGGATGTTGGAGGCCTTGGTACTCTCTTTGTTGCCGTTTTATACCTCGAGGGTACATCTATTGATCCATAAATCTTCTTCGCCTTGAAGGGCTTAACTCGTTCCATCTCTTCTTGTTCTAATTCGGCAGTAGATTTGACATAACTACGCGTCGGTGCAGTCCGTGTCAATAAGGAAGGTGGACCATTCACTCTCTTCTTGATACTCTTGGTAGTAGTAGAGGCAGTAGAAGACATCGGTTTGGCCATTGATCGACGTTGAGGCTTGGCTAATCTCGATATCCGATCCATGTCTACCTTCTTCTTGGGCTTCTTCTCTTGATTTGGCACTTGTACATCATCCTGCCTTCGACTCTTTGTCATGGATACTAAAGACTGCTTCATTGATGACCTTCTTGTCATACTATCTTCCTTGTTATTCTCCTTGCCACGGGTCACCACCGTACTATTACTTGCCTCACTTCTCATTATTCGAAGGGAAGAAGACTTGTTAGCCTGTACTATTGACTTTGATCGTTTCTTAGCCGGCTTGGCAGCTGTTGGTGGACTCTGAAGTTTCCGGTTGTTTGCCCGTTCTTGACGTTTCAATGTGGCAGATGATAATTTGATGATAGGCTTGTTAGCAGCATCAGATGTAGAGTGTTTGGTAATCACCATTGACTTAGACCTCTTCTTTGCAGGTTTGACACTGGATGGTGGTGGCGTGGCTGCCTTTTTTCGGTTGAAATTAGACGACGGACTTTGATTTGCTCGTTCTTGACGCTTCAATGTAGCAGAGGATATCTTCCGTCCTTTCTTCTCTTCGTTAGTGGGCAAGGGCGAGCGATCTGACGATGATCGTTTGGCTCTTGATGTACCATTATTATTAGGACGAGAGGATGTTGATATTGACGAAGGCTTCGATACAACTGGCTTAGACTGGGTAGGCTTCTTGAGAACTTCTTCCACCATTGACGGAGGAAGGAAGGCTTCTATGTCATCTGTTTCCTCTTCACTACTGCTACTCTCGTCTTCTGACATGGGTAGCATCGGCTCCACATCTAATGGCAAGATCTCGTTTGGTTCAGGCGAAGATGCTGCTGTATCTGTGAATGGTATTAGACAGTAGAAGGTGAGATGAGTATTGTGATTAAAAACAGCAGCGGTAAGGTATCAAGCAAAAGAGACTTACTCGGCATGAACATTGACTCGTTCAAAATACTTTCATCCAATGCACCAGATGGCGTAGAGTTATCTCCGTCCATCGTCGTTGGTTGATCTTCTGGCTCATCACTTGTTGGGCAGTCCCCACTACTTGACTTCTCTACTGATACATCCATATCCGCAACCTTGTTCATATACTGACCAACCCTATCAAGAATATCAATGTCCGTGCTACTATCATTGACTTCCTCCTCGTTCATCTTCTCTTCATCATTATCACCAACTTGTTCATCCTCCATTGTTGATCCCAAAGCATCTGCTTTATCGTTGGCATCAAAGAATTCATTATCCAATGCCTTTTCAATACCACTAAAGGAACACATGGCCGTATCGAACGTATCATCGTTGGTGGCAGTAATGGATACATTGTTATTGGATGTGATGGATGTATTGTTGTTATTATTAGAAGAGATTGATGTTGATGATGTTGGATGTCCGTTGTTATTATCATGATTCATGGATGTTGCCTTTCTAGCCGCCTCTTCTAATCGTTGAGCCTCGAATTTGGCAGCGGCATCGGCTATAAGGGTGTCCCTCGAACGTTCTAACTCCTCGGTAGCTCGTTGATTGGCCAATATCTTCTGCTCAATCCCCTCTTCAAGTCGATATTGAAATAATGCAGCTTCTTCGGCAGCTAATCGCTCTTGATCCTTGGCCTTCAATCGAGCATCCTCGGCAGCCTGCTGTTCAGCCAGAACTCTCTCTTGTTCGATACGTTCTTTCTCAAGCCTCTCAATCTCGACCTGCCTAGCCTCCTCCTCTAGTCTCTCCTTTTCGACACGCTCAGACTCCAACCTCTCTTTTCCCAATCTATCCAATTCAGCTTGTTCGGCCATCCTCTTGGCCTCCTCTTCCTCCTTCTGACGTTTTTGTTCAGCTAGTAATGCCTGCTGCCGTTCAACCTCGGCCAACCTCTCAGCCTCAAGTCTAGCCTCCTCGGCCAACTGTTGCTCAATTCTAATCTTATCAAGCTTTTCAATCTCAGCCAACCTTTCACGCTCAAGCCGTTCATCTTCCTCGGCCTTAAGCCTAGCTTCATCGGCCAACTTTGCCTGTCGTTCAGCTTCTTGCTGAGCGGCCAATTTCTCAGCTGCTTCCAACCTTCTTGCCTCTTCTTCCTCTGCTGCGGCTGCTAATCTCTCTTGTTCTAAACGCTCTCTTTCAAGCCTATCACACTCAGCCTGCCTTGCGGCCTCCTTCTTCTCACTTTCCAAGCGACGTTCATTCTCCAATCTATCCAACTTGGCCTGTTCAGTATTAATCATTTCCATTGCTAAGCGACGTGCTGCATCCTCTTCCATCTCTAATGATAACTCCGTAAATACAGTATCCTCCTTATCATTAGCTCCCTCCAATTTAGCTCCTTGTCTTCCCTTGGCAGGAGGTACGGGAGAAAGCGTAGGCATAGCATTCTGTAAGGCCGAATCGGCATCTTGGAATAGCATCTTCATTGACTCGGGTATAAAGTCTTCTTCTTCATCCTCTGTCGTGGCATTTGATTCTTGAGCTATGTCTCCGCCTTCTAATGGAATGGCAAGTGCCGTGGTATATTCCACATTGGACTGTTGATATTCGTCATCATCGCTAGACTCATCTTCCTTCGGCACCGAGTCTTCAACTGCTTGGTTTGGCATTTCGGCTGCCGCATCCTCGATGGGTTCACTCTGCTGAGACGTTGATGCATCCTCCTCTTCTTCATCTCCCTTCTGCTGCTCTGGGGATTGTGTTTGTGAATTGTTATTATCCGTAGGGGAGTTGTTTGATAAGAAGGATAGCCAAGGTGACCTAACCGGTGGAGATGCCACCGGCTCTGGTGGACCTTGAGGTGTTGACGCTGTTACTGATGATTGATTCAATTCCATTGCAATGGCAGAAACATCTACACTCGTGGGTGGTATAGAGGTATCCGCGGCAGGTGATTGAGGCAAAGAAGCAGGTGTGGTTAGCACCCTCGATTCAACCTCAACATCAGGAGATGAATGCTCAACCTCCTCCTTCTCAACTACTAGCGGTGATTCAACCTCCTCCTTAACTTCCTCAACCAACGGTTCCAGCTTCTTCTCCATCGGTGTACCACCATTATCCATAATTAATCGTTTCTTCACGGGTGACAATCCACCGCCCCCACTTCTCAACACACCATTCATACCACCTCCTCTCGCACTAGATACATTACTCATATCAACAATACCAACTAATCCCTCATCAATATCCTCTTCATTTTGTAACATTTGTGCTATACGACCTGGCGTTGATTGTATATTATCAATTGATAATAATAAGTTACTTAATTCATCTTCTTGCTTTGATACTATGTTCTTTAATGCCGTGGGTACAAAGTCATGTTGCTGTTGTTGGGATGTGGTGGAGTTTGGTACTGTTTGATTGGAGGGTGGTGTTACGGCTGCCTCCTCTTTGATTGGTAATTCGACAGCTACGTCCTCGTCTACCGTATTGTCCGATGATTGGTGGTTGAGTTCATCATTTGTACTTGTATTAAGAAGTTGAACAACATTATCAATCGATGGTGATAAGCTATTTGCCGAAGAATCAAATCCGCCACGGTCACGGTTACTACTACTATTCGTCTGCAGGATCATGTCATACACCTCACGGTTCTCCGCATAATGATTAGGATCCTCATCAGCAATCATCTTGGCACTTTCCTTAATCAATGTTGATAGATTAATACCATCATTTAGACTCTGTTCAACCATATTTGACAACTCAGTGTTATTGTCATCTTCTTCTAAATTACTATCACCCCATTCCTCATCCCACCCTTCTTCTTCATTATTAACATCCCCACCATCTTGAACTACGGTATCCCCATCCCCATTCTCTTCCCTACTAACAATATCAGCACTATCAGCCTCACTGGCAGTCTCGCTAATATCCGAACTACCCACACTTTGACTTGATAAAAATCCATCATCTTTACCAATGTAGAATGATTCATCTTGTAGGTATTGTGTCATGTCATCTGTTGGTTCATTGTTGTTATTGCTGCTATTGGGGTGACTGCTGTTGTTGAGATGACTACTTCCGGCAGACGAAAGATTGTTGGGATGACCACGGTTGTTGGTATTAGATGACGGGTTGTTGTTGTTGGTTTCTTCTTGAGAAGTTAGAAAGTTGGGTTTACCAGATGTATAAGAGGCGGTATCGTTGTTGGATGATGAAGGGATTGGATAATTGTATTCTTCAGTGGGTGCATCCTCCTCTGTATTAGATGCGGCACCCTCGTCATCGTCCACTATATCCACAACTGGTGAGTTTACAATACCCCCTTCCACTTCTTTACGTGCCAAAGTAGGAGATGATACAACCTTTCCCACTTCATCCTTATCCCCGCCTTCCCCAGCCGCACCCTCGGCCTTCTTAACACCATTAACCTCCTCATCCCCAGCATCATCAACCTTATCATTATCATCAACCAAATTATAAATACATTCCTTCTTATACGGAGTATTAACATCCTCAGAAACAACTAATGCCATACTTAGAGCTGTTGATTTACCACGTCCCTTCTTCTTTTTACCCCTTTTGTTATTTGCCGGTGGCTTATTATTATTGGGATTGACTAATCCTGTTTGTAGCTTGGTATCAACTTGAGCCTCAGCCTTTATGGCACCAACTTCCACCTTGGCGGCTTCGGCAGCCAACAATTTGTCTCTTAATTCACGTGCTGCCAATGTGGCATTATCAATCTCAGCCTGCTTCTCCTCAACTTCTTTAATTTGTTTATCTTGTATACGACGACTTGTACGACGTTGCGCACCCTCAGCCTCACTAGTACTTTCCCAATTATTAACTATACCCTCCACACTAACTTTAACGTCTTGATTATTATCATCAGCTAATTCCTCATTACCATTCTCAACCTCAACTAATAACTCCTCATCCCCCTCATCATTATTATCAGTATCAGTAGTGTCAGGAGTGAACAAATTGTACTGATTTTCCATCCTATACAAATAATCAGCTGCCGCATCCAATATCATAGTTTGTTCACCCTTTTCTTCCTTCTTATCCCTGTTCATTATGTTGTTGTTATTATTTGATGAACTATCAGAAGAGTTATTGCTACTGCCAACACCAGCTAAACTTATATTTTTAAAAGGGGTTAAACTTTTCTTAACACTATTAACACTTTCAATAGCCGAATATACAGCATTATCAACCTTATCTAATGTAGTGTTTGGTGTATTAATCACTAAATTATTAGCAGTTGTGTGTAGTTTTTGTGTGGTTGGTGATATTTTAGACTTATCACGTGGTTTAGATGCAGAGCGTGGTTGTTTATTAGAAGATGATGATGGAGGGTTAGTTAATGATTGTTTACTTGGTGTTTGAGTTTGGCTGTTATTATTATCACTTGCCATCTCGGTAGGATGAGAATGTTGTTGTTGTTGTTGTATAGAAATAGTATTACAAGGGATGGTAGATGATGATGAGAGAATGGTAGTAGCACCCTGAAAACCCATAGATTTCATCTCTTCTATTATATTTGCTCTACCTTCTCTATGATAATCCTCGGTGGTGTTAACATTGTCTTTCTCGTGCATACCATTATTGATATTCTCCATGCTATTAGAAGAGCAGCAACTATCGACATCATCTTCTGAATTATCGGAATTGTCAAAATCAAATGATATACCCGGCAGTCGTACTTTTTTACTTGATGAATATTCCATTATTTATTACTTGCTGAGCTGATTATTATACATATGCGATGTGTAATAGCACGTATCTATTCGGCGTCCGCTTGCATGCCCAACTAATCAAATAATGATGTTTGTGAGTTTTGGTCGTTGGTCGAGAGATGAGACACGGGTGCCAGTTGCATTAAGAGTGATTTGCTTACATGTGGAATATTTTCTCTGCTCCGGAAGGAGTTTTCACCATTTATAATATGAAAACTTAAAAACTTAGTGTTATATTTATTATCGTAATGAAGGCCTTGTGTTTGAGAGTTACATATACGCCGACAACGATATCAAATACTGCATTAATAGTGTAGTAGCAGCATTGGTTTATATTATTGTCATTAGTTTTGTTCGTGGTGAGAGTTGATAATCATTTTTAATGGTGTACCTATACGAACAACATAAATTTAAGGTGTACAAAATAATACACTGAAGTTGGTGTAACTTCACCCACAAAATAGTAAGTAGTCCATATATATCACGAGGATAAGTTAGTAATTCATTAGTAACATATTGAACACAAGAATAACCTTAAGTTATACACTGCCGCCGCCGCCGCCGTATATATAATAATGAGCACATCCGATAATTGCAAAGAAGGTGCATCAAAATCAAATAATGATGTATGTGAGGTGAACGAGATGTTAAACAACATGAGTACGGATGATAATCATGTACTATCAATATGTGCCAATTGTGGCAAAGAAGGTGCCAACAATATATGTGCCAAATGTCAAGTAACAAAGTATTGCAATGCTGTATGTAAAAAGGTACACAAAAAGAAGCATAAGAAAGATTGTGAGGAATGTATCAGACTTGCTACTGAGAAACATAACGAAGAACTTAGAATTGCTGCAGAGCTACATGATGAACAGCTATTCAAGCAGTCTCCACCAAAAGAAGATTGTCCGATTTGTTTCCTACGTATACCAATACTTCAAACGGGAAGTACATACTATTCATGCTGTGGAAAAATTATATGTAATGGATGTGCTCATGCACCTGTCTATGATAACCAAGGAAATGAAGTTGATAATAAAAAGTGCCCCTTTTGTAGAACTCCATTTTATGAATCAGAGGAGGAGATGATTAAACAGGAAAGGAAAAGAATGGAGGCTGATGATCCTTTGGCAGTCTACAATCTAGGAAGTTACTATCGAGATGGAAAGTATGGTTTTCGACAAGATTATACCAAGGCATTAGAACTATTTCATCGATCAGGAGAACTTGGATACGCTGAGGCCTATGGTAATATTGGTATTACATACAGTTTGGGAGGTAGAGGTGTAGAAGTCGATAAAAAGAAAGGAGTTTATTACTATGAACTAGCAGCTATGGCAGGAGACGAAATAGCGAGGAACAAACTAGGCCTAAATGAAACAAGGGCCGGTAATTATGACAGGGCATTGAAACATTTCATGATTGCAGTTAGGGGTGGACACGCTAAATCTTTGGAGGCTATCAAAGAATTGTTCACAGAAAGACATGCATCAAAAGACGATTATACCGAAGCGTTACAATTATATCAAGAATACTTGGGTGAGATAAAGAGTCCACAGAGGGATAAAGCTGCTGCAGTAGAGAAGAGGTTTCGTTACTATTAAGTCGTAAGTTAGGGCTAAGGTTAGAAACAATGGGAATAGAATAGAAGGAGGAGATTGTCTTTGATTAGAAAGAGTGAGAGAGAGTGCTTAAAAACAGTTAAATTTAATCCCTTCTTGATAAATCCAGAGAGAAGTGTCATACATATCTTTTGTTTCCCAATATTAATAGTACTTGTCCTCTTCATATTCTGCAGCGGCTTTATCCCTTTGGGGACTTATAATCTCTCCCAAGTATTCTTGATAGGATTGTAGCGCTCTCATGTAAACTTCTTTTGTTTCGGCGCCATCTTCGTACAGCTCTTTGATGTTGTTC
>Ga0214480_100049_pt1 | contig 43509 bp, 37 predicted proteins | sample M1_20Mar14CPVII9_3_FD_165042 | JGI IMG/M metagenome (GOLD analysis project Ga0214480, IMG submission 165042) | Marine eukaryotic communities from Monterey Bay, California, United States - M1_20Mar14CPVII9sort6BwellE17 | ecosystem: Environmental > Aquatic > Marine > Unclassified | place: USA... | reverse complement strand
ATCCTCACAAAACAGAAATTAGTATTTCTGCTGATGGTACAATATCTAATATTGATGATTCATACATACAAAGTGCAATAGACATTTGCAATCTAGTTGACACGAAATTGCCGACAATATCAATGGTAGATGAGTATAGAGGGGCACTGTTTCGTAGAATAAAGCAACCACAATTAGCTTATGAATCATATCACAAAGCATATATAAAATCCAAACAACAAATGGAAAGTGACATTGGCAATATCGATTTGGTTAATGCCTTTCTTCACACATCAATATTGGTCGCCGCTGCATCTAGGGAGGCCGGGCGTGATTTAGAACACCAAATGCAATACCTTAACAAAGCTGAACAAGTTGCAATGCCATTGCTGGAAAACATTGATGATATAGATGAACAATCACAAGATGTGTTCAGAGATGGGATTGTTGATTTATACAATAATCTTGGTATTGCCGAAAAGAAGCAAGGCTCAATGAAACGAGCACAGGAATACTTTCGAAGAGCATTGAAAATCAATCCAAATGATGGGCATGCAACAGTACAGTTGAGTAGTATAGATGAAAGTTCAACCGACAATGTGAAGAGACTAGATAATGAATATGTGAGCTCATTATTCGATGGATACTCGTCAAGATTTGAGTCAGAGCTAGTCGATACACTGCATTATAAAGGGCACTCTTTGGTGTATAATGCACTTGTCAGTGCACTGAAGCAACTTGGAAGATCACCGTCATCTGTCAAGAAGATTGTCGACTGCGGATGTGGCACGGGTCTACTTGGTGAACTCATTGCTAACGATATGCCGTGGGTAGAACTGGTGAGACTATGATACGTATGTAGCACAAAGATTGTGACAGTCGATTTCATTCAGAAACCAATGTTGTAATTAACATTGGCCAATGCTGAAACGAATGGTAATGGATTCGTTTCAGCATTGTCGACCGGGAAAATCACAGATTGATCATATTCATCCATGAATGGGAAAGTGCTAAGGTTGTTGTCATCACCATGGAGGAATCTAAATCAGGGTTGGTAATTTCCTCAGCATTAACCATGTTCTGATCGGCCTGCTTGACACTTTCCAGGTTCCTTTTGATTTCTCGGATCTTAGTCTTCATGGTTTCTAATATACTATCTTTTGTGGCAGGGTACCATTTATTACCTTTCCCGAGCTTCATGAAAGTTATATCCTTATCTGAAGCAAATTGCATTACTTCTTTTGCCAATTTTTTGGATGTTTTGCCAAACTTCCACGGCTCACCTGAATTTAGAAATGCCTTTACAATAGAGGTAGCCTCAAGATGAACCAATTCATTGGCATCATGATTAGTTGATTTCCTTCCATGATTACCCATCATGAATTCCGTGCTGCATATTTCATCTTTCCCTTGTTGTAGTGTTAGTGAATCAGACATGATAATAATGACAATAGGAGGAGTATCAGTTGATGTCGCCGTCAATAATAGAGAGTATTGCAATAGGTAGATTGTATTGAGGTCTTTATAACTACCATGGTAGATAGATACCTACGCCATATCACTCACAAGTTCAACTCGTTCGGTATCTCTGTGAGTTAACTGGATGGTATCTTCGTGAGTTACTTTACTCGGAGTGGAGATAGACTCGTACACTTGACTAACAGCTCTCATTATACTCTCAGCTTACTAGATGAAAGGAAGATTAGTAACCACTCTACTCTTCCTTGCCGCCTTTGCGGTATGGATATGCCATGCTCAGCCCCCAGGTGCCAGGAAGAGGCATCCTTGGGAAACATCCTCTCCTTCTATACCACCTAGACGACCAAGCGTTACTAGAGAGATCTGTGAACGATTGGATGCTATTGGGTTTACAGTCCCCAGAGAAGATAGGCGTATCATCCGTAGCTTACTTCAAGGCCGCCGTAATAGAGATGATCGTATAGAACTAGTAACAATCTTATATTTGCTCCAGTATGTACTGGGCCCTGAGTATGAACCAACTGACTCTGATGTTAATTCGATATTACTACTTTATAAAGTAGACAGTGATACCATCAATATCGTTGACGCCGTGTATGAGTATGTAGCTATGATGAATGATGAAGCAGATATGCATGACTCTGACTATGAAGAGAGTGAGGATGAAGAGAGTGAGGATGAAGGTGAACCTAAGAAGAAGAAGGCTCGTCAATGTAAGTAACATATCTTGTGTTCAAATGATATGTTTGCCTATATATATATATCTAACATTATCTAACATATATTATGTATGATCTTTGGTATTAGTAGCTTCTGATAATTCATCTACCCCCAACCTCCGCGCTAGTAGAGGTACATCTACATCTACTCATGTTGTTACTCCGTCACCAAATCGAGGTATCTTGAGACGTCGACGTGACACTGAGGCTATCTCTGCAGCAATTGATAGGATTACACGATCATCATTCTACCACTTCAATCAAACCCTTGCCGAATATCTGATCCGTATCCTCCTACAAGTACGTGAAGGTCACATCATTCCAATCTCTGTACTGATGTGTCCTCATCGACATATGGACCTCGCTTGTGGTGGTAGAGGATGTGAAAACAATACGTACTGTCCAACTGCCGAGATACTCAAGATATTCTCCGAAGCACTACCAGATCACGAGATTAACTTTGCTAATCCAGGCCAACCAATTAACAACATCATGGTAATAAATGGTAGAGAGCATTGTGAAGGTGATGATTGTGACGGTCAAGAGAAGACTCCTATGCCATCACTACGACCTACATTCAAGCCGACATGTCCTCCAATCTCAAGAATTGAAGGACAATCTACTGCAGAGCTAATCAATCTATTTGCCGAGGGTGTACATAATGCTGGTGCACATGTATTCATTGTTAACCATGGTGGCTGGGGTATGTACAAACACTTCTTCAAATTTCTCAATGCGGCATTATTTGTAGCTGTTTGTGCTCGTGGAGTACACATATCTCTATACCGACGTCGACGACTAGCCTTTGGTAGGTGGCGTACACCAGAAGTACAAGGAGGACGTATCTCCAGTATTGTCAAGCAACACAGTGATGCAATTGGAGATGTGTATGCTCAATATGACACGCCACTTGTTACATCAATCTTTGAGTATCTCTCAATGAGAAATACTGTGCTGTTCGTTCACCAAAACTTTCTCTCCCAAGCAATCCAGCAAGCATATCAGGTGGCTGTTGAATCAACTCGTCGAATCTATCACCGCCTTCCCAGCATCAGAGATGCACGATGGAATGAGATGTTCTCTCAGCTTCAAGCATTCCGTCGCCAATATGGACATACTAATGTACCCCATGATCAAGGCTCTTTAGGTCATTGGGTTTACAACCAGCGTCGCCGATGCAGAGATGAAGAAAGACGTGCCCGATTAGATTCAATTGACTTTAGTTGGAACCGTTTGGTTGATGGGTGGAATGAGATGTTCTCTCAGCTTCAAGCATTCAACCGCCAGCATGGACATACCAATGTACCACGAGATCACAGAATTCAAGGTTCTTCATCATTAGCCTCATGGGTGCATATGCAGCGTAGTGGACAGGGTATGACCTCCGAGAGACGTGCCATGTTAGATACAATCGACTTTAGTTGGAACCGTTATGTTGATGGGTGGAATGGGATGTTCTCTCAGCTTCAAGCATTTAAGGCAGAACATGGACATACCAATGTACCTAGAGGCTCTCCATTAAGCAATTGGGTTAACAAGCAGCGTAGTGGACAGGGTATGACGGAAGAGAGACGATCTTTGCTAGATTCGATTGACTTTACATGGAATACGCATGATGCACAGTGGAATACTATGTTCGCCAAGCTTCAAGCATTTCACGCAGAACATGGACATATCAACATACCGAGGTTGCCTCGTTCATACTTATATGATTGGGTTCTTACCCAACGTTCCAAAAATAGACAAGGGATATTGAGAGATGACAGACATGCACTATTAGATTCGATTGGCTTTAAATGGTAGACAATAAACTAGTCTATAACTTGTCACAGAGAATGATTGACGCCTCTCGTGAAAGAAAGAGTAGCCACGGCAGAGAAGTATATAATGCTTTTCTTGGCAAGGGAGACGCAAAAGCACATTTATCATGTCTAGAAAAAGAGAGCATCGATTGTATTTTAGCTTCCGATGTCTTCATATATGTTGGTGATATATCCGCTTTGCTACATGAAAGTTTCAAATGTTTGGCTAGGAAAGGCCTTGTAGGCTTTACTATTGAGAGTTATGATGAAGAAGAAGAGTTTAGACTTTTGAAGAGCGGTAGATTCGGTCATTCAAAGCAATACATTGAAGAGGTTTCCAAGCTTAATGGCTTTGAGGTACTGACATGGGAAGACTGTATTCTCCGTCAGCAAGGAGGCCAAGATGTCAAAGGCGCAACTGTTGTTCTAAAAAAGATATGACTCAAGCAAGCCTTCCTAAACAAGTAACTATACTCAACAGTTTAAGATTTAGATGACACCACCTCCGTATCCACGCTCATAGGCATACCGATCTGGATAGTCTCGAGCGGAGGCATGTCGTCTTTTGATAAGTCCAGGACCTCTCTTCTTAAGTTCATCAACTGTTCCAGTTCCAAGCAATCCCATTGCTCTATCAAGTTCTACTTTCAGAATATCATATGCCTTGATAACACCTTCAGTGCCACCAGCAGCGAGACCATATAGGTATGGCTTACCAACACCAACCGAATCAGCACCTAGAGCAAGTGCTTTAGCAATGTCTGTACCACGTTGAACACCTCCATCCATGATAATCTCAACATCAGGACCCACTGCTTCACGGATTGAAGGTAAGACGTCGATAGTTGCTGGACTTGTTTCTAACTGTCTAGCTCCATGATTTGATACCCACATTGTTGAGAAGCCAGTTTCTACAGCTCTGATGGCATCGTCGGGACGACATACTCCCTTCACTGCCGAGGGCATATTCCATTCACCCAATAACCACTCGGCATCTTTCCAATCAAACTCTGGTGCAATCTGACTATTCACAAATGCAGCTAATGAGTCGGCTGGAACATCTTTATTAATACATGCGTATGTATATTCATCGTGTGATAAAAAGTCATACGTCCATGCAGGCTTTCTAATAGCCTCGATAACCTGGTTCATTGTATACTTTGGTGGAATTGAAAAGTCATTACGAATGTCTCGCTCTCGATTACCATACCATGTAAAGTCAACAGTTAATGCCATTGCATTGAATCCACCTTCCTTAGCCTTGGCCAATACCTCCTTTACTAGTTCGCGATCTTTCCATACATATAGTTGGAATACTTTTGGTCCATCTGTCAACTCTCCAATTTCTTTAATACCAGTGGTTGCCAAGGATGATAATCCATATAGTGTTCCATGATGCTTTGCAGCACGTGCTGCTGCAGTCTCACCTTCCCAATGAAACATACGATTACCAGCAGTTGGACAACCAAAGAATGGAAGCTTAACATCTTGTCCAAAGATTTTAGTTGATAAATCAAGTGGTGGCTTCAATCCAGATAAGATATGAAAATGCATTTCCAACTCTGAGTAGGCATCCTTTCCACGACGGAGAGAAATTTCATCATCGGCACCAGCATCTAGATAGTCAAAGACCATCTATTTTAGTATGATGTTATAGAGGAAACAAATGATTAAGATGTATAGATACGATGTTAAGGATATATCATTATAAATATAATATAAACATATTATCATAACATATGTAATACATACATATTATGATATGTATCATAGATGAGATATAAACAACTTACCTTATGAGCACGAGCTTTTGCACATAATCTCAAATCAGCAATATTCACAGCCTTGGCTAGACGAGCCTTCGATGGTGCATTAAACATTGCATTGAGAGGAATATGTTTAAGTATCTTGTGCACACCAAGTTTGTGTGGATTGGGTATTAAACTCATTGTAATAGTATATTGTGGTTATAATTTTCAGATAGCCGCCCGGATAATGATATGAAAGATATTAAGTAGACACAATATCAACAATTGAAGTGCCGTGTAGTCTCAAAATAGTAACAGTGCGCTCATCACTAATATGAGAGTGTGACGTAGCAAGATCGGCAAATTGGCTACAAAACTAAGGTACCTGGTTCGTCTAATCTGTGAGTCTATGTACCGACCTCAAAGGATACCAATTTGGCCACCTCCCATTACTTCTATTTAGAAATCTGTTTACACTAACAGCCTCAACTAATCCAAGCTATATCGGAGTGATAATAGAAGTATATAATGTACGTTGGTGCTCTTTAATTCATCATTATGTGGTTGAAAAAGTTGGGTTGTGTTGGGGGACTGTCGGAGGTATTACTACTAAAAAGGTTTAATGTCTTTGGCATAATTTGACCAGTCAGTTTACTTAAACCATTGTCCCTCCTATACTTATTGGGCACAGCGTATAAATTACCTGTCAATAACGGCCCTGTATGCTGGCGTGAAGAGTGGGCTATATATCTGAATCAGGCATTAACGATTTTAATTGGGGGTTATTTATTTGGTACGGAAAGAGGGCTCGTCGTTATAATTTCTGATGGCATTGGCTTGTTGGTGCAGGGTCGGTGTATTGCTATCTGATCCCCGCCAAAGAATTGACAATACATTGGAAGGGATTATCTTGCTTTGATACTTGAATTTATTTGTTTTTTTTTAATCCATTTATCCGCCGCTCTCGTGTTGATTACTAATCACTCTCTTTATTTCTCAAACTGTTTCTAATTGCAACATACAGATATTTATATATAAAAATTATATCTAATAACCATGTCTCTGAAAAGAATTAATAAAGGTGAGTTTGTGAATAACATGAAAAGGTTATACATTTATTGTCAGGGGGTGTATTAAACCGCGTGATTGTATTTATACATCTCTTGATTATTATTGAGCGTATGGATTTTATCCAATAATATAAACTCTAATCAACTTATGTTTACCTACCCACACCCACTTCACCACAAATTACAATCCATTCGCATATGAACAACAGAACTTGTCGATCTAGGCAAGGACCCTCCAGCCAATTGCTCAGCAGGACCAGTAGGAGATGATATGTTCCATTGGCAGGCCACAATTATGGGACCAGATGAATCACCATACGCAGGCGGTGTATTCTTCCTAGATATTCACTTCCCAGCTGATTATCCATTTAAACCACCCAAGGTACACTTCACAACACGTATCTATCACTGTAACATCAATTCAAATGGAGGTATTTGCCTTGATATTCTCAAGGACCAATGGAGTCCTGCCCTTACTATATCCAAGGTTTTGCTCAGTATTTGTTCCCTCCTAACGGACCCCAACCCTGACGATCCTCTCGTCCCTGATATTGCCCAGCTCCTAAAAACGGATAGAGCCAGGCACGATAGTACCGCACGGGAGTGGACATCAAAGTATGCTATGTAATTGTCGTTAAATGGATAATATACATGTAGGCTTGGTGTTTTCTGCTTGTGGGGTTCTTCTTTTATGGGTGGATGGATTGGCAATCTGTTTGCCATCAAAATACAAGGATTGGGATGTTTGGTATTTGGTGTGGATAAAAATTTGGAGAGGTGCTACCTCGTTGTTTTCTCTACATTCATCTGCTGGTACTTACACAGACTAAATATTAGAGATTGACGTTTGATTTCATGTTTGTTACTAGTTATATTACTACTCTCTAGATCCAATACTGAGGTATTGTCCAAGCACCTGGGCCTGCTATGAGACTCCACGGCATATTATTGATTCCTGGCCACTCTGGGAACCATCCATAGGCGAGAGCATCGAGACATGTTGATCCAACTATCGGGCCAAGAAGAAATAAGAGAAATGCAATTGACGAGAAGCCAGTCAGCTTAGTCCTTAATAATTCACTCTTGAACTTTGATCTATCAGGACTTGTGTCATTAGCAAACTCGTCTAGCATTTTCTGAGCCTCAAAAGGAGAGACATTGTCTCCTGTCGAAAGAGCGTCAAATACAGCGCGAACAGTGAGTGGATTGCAATTTTGATTCGCTTCTTGAAATGCTGCAAAGCAGAGATACCCCTTCGTTGCCATATAACTAACTTTTGGACCCTTCTCTACCATCTTCTCAACTGACAATTTGTTATTTAAAACCTTATCAACATCTGCTTTGCTCAAGTCGCGAGGATATAAACACAGTGGAGATATACCGATAGTTTCACCGCCTGCTGTTGGTTCCTCTGCCGACATACTAAACAGTTGTTGAAATTTAGAAAATTGTGCTGGAAATTGTCTTAATGCAACCGCTACTCCACCTTGTCCACTGAGATTTTGTTTGTAAAAACAGTTTAATGAGAAAATATGTTGAGTGGAAGTGCATATGATATGCACATAATATGATACATGTATATATATATCGGACCATTAACAATACATATAAGCGACATCTTTACTTACCCAAAGAACCATATATTAAAGTAACCCCTAGCATCCTCAAAGTTGTGAGTGTATGCCTCTGGTATAACATTATGTTGTGTTGTACTTGTACGTTTATTTGGTTGCAATGATCGAGTCGACGAAGGAATAGGAGTGAAGCAAAGACATCCGGGAAGAACAGATGCTATAATCAGTATGAGTGTTAGTACCATCATATTGAATCTAAAGAGAGAGGACTTTCCCTCGTAATAATGAGGGGGGGAGCAGGCACAAGGAGAAAGGAGGTAGTAGGCCAAGCAAGGGGCAATGAGGGGAGGAGGATATTAAAATTATTGGAGAAGAAACGTTCCTTGCAAGATGAAAGTTGGAGATAGGTATGCAACGAGTGTCAAGAAGAGCAAGTATGATCGGGCGTATATTTATATCCGCAATACATCAGAGTTGTTCCCCTTCTTCTTCATTTGTATGCAATCGATTATTATTACCGGCCGCTTTTATTCGCTGTCGGCTACTTCCACGACCACTAGATGTGAATATTGATATCAGACAAAACATCACAACATATCATACCGATGATATAATAAAGAGACTGCAAACACTCTGTTCAGGGCCTCTTTGTGACGCTGATAAAGTTCATCGTTCTATGGCATCAACTGTTGATGATGCCAATAATATAGAAACATATACAGGAATTGGTCTAATGTGCCCAAATACAATGAAATTGAGAAGTACAATAAACAATAATAAAATGGTGGATTGAAAATGGTTGGTATTGCAAGAACACTACAGATGAACAGACCTAATGATTTTCTTTCAGTACTGCAAGCACTTGATGATATAAACTCTGGGGATGTACTGAGGCTCAACAAAGGCAGTAGCAGGATCTTTATTCACAAAAGAGTTATCTAGAAGAGGAGCTAAAGGATTGATAGTCGATGGACCAGTAAGAGATGTAAATGAGCTTTCTTGCCCAGTTTATAGTACATTGTTATCACCGTATGCTGGTACGGTCCAACATATTGGAGAAAGTATTGATTCAGCACCCATCATATGTGGAAAAGTAACAGTAACCACAGGAGACATTATATTCGGCGATAGCGATGGTGTATTGGTCGGTAGTGCAAAAAGTTTTGCATCTATATTACATGAGGCCGAGAATATAGTAGCAGTAGAAAAACAACTCATTGAAGGAATGAAAATGGGAGTATCACTTCATAAAATGACAAACTTTGAGCAGCATGTCAGTTTGAGGATGGAAGGTAAAGAGTCAAAGCTGGAGTTTCGGGATGATCTTCACACAATCAAATTCGATGCAGAACCGGTACATTACGATTGAGATATGAAAGGAAAACCCAGTCAAGTAGGAAGACTGATAGTATTGCTAAAGTTATCCAGTCTATATCAACATAACAGCAATTCTCGGTGTTTCATCCGCAATATCTTCTTTTACCGTAAAACCTCTGAGATCTAAGTTGCAAAGACTAGACCTCTTAGATCTAAGTTGCAAAGAGACAAACGCCCTGGAAGATGCGCTTTTCACAGTTTATGAAATGAAGAGAGGAGAAAGTAACTTCCGTTAGTATACTTGGTTTGTAAAGACAATCAAATAAAGGCAAACAAAGATCAAGTGAAGGCAAACAAAGATCAAATGAAGTATTCAGCGAAGTCATCGAGACTTCATATTGAACCCTAACGGTTGCAAGAGACTTTCCTGCTGCCCAACATACAAGTAAATGTAGCAGCCCTCTCTATGTGTCACATGACAGCCAAGATGGCGTCCAAAAAGCAGTGCCATGTCTCGTTTTCATACTCTTTTTGAAATGCACTCAACATTTTTGTCAGAAGAGTTTGTCTTGTTCTCTGCCAGCAAAGCTCTCTGCCAGCAAAGCTTGGCAATGATGACTTGGGTTCGGTTTCTACCGATTCCAATGAAGCACCTAAAGTTTGCTCTTGCATTCATATCAGCGTCCATCGAAGAACTTTTAATGACTGGTTTAGGGAGAAACGATGTGACTAGATGAAACTTGGTACATACCATACCATACTACCATTTTCACTTACAAAGAGGTTATCCCAAAGCATACAGCAATTACTCAAGATCAACAAAGTAGTGTTTACCAGGTTATAACCTGGTGTTTACTATGTCTAAAGCGGCTAGCAATATGAACGAAGACGATGCTAAAGCTCCAAGTCAAGAGTCGGCAAAGACATCTACCGAGGACACTGCTAAAGACAATAAAGACTCGGTGGCCACAGAAGACAATGATGATAAAGATAATAACGAACCGACTGAAGCGGAGACTTCGTTTGTCAAGTTAGAATTCAAATTAGTTGATTGGAGCTTGGACTACTCTCGAGTCGTTTCAACTGAGACCTCTGTCCAATCTATAAAGGAGTCCATAAAGTTACATCACGGGGGTAAGATCAAAAGACTAACGCTTTGCTTGGATTGTTATCAGGAAACCAACGAGTTACGAAATGAAATGCTAACATTGAAGGAGATAGGAATCGTAGGAGGCTTAAAGAATGAACTAACCAAGAGAGTAATGTTCTACGACTTTACACCCGAAGCATCTGAGTCAGGATCGGATCCAATATTAATGTGCTAAGACTTGTGTTGGAATAGACTTATCAATTGAATAAAGACAAGTTCAAGTATTCACTCAAAACAAAGACTTTCTAGAAAAGCTGTTAACAAAATGAGGTGATATAATATCAATTCCTCAATGCTCAAATTGTCTTGAGCATTCCTACTGATCTAGACATGTACAAAAAAACGATTACAGTTCGTGTGCAGATCACCGGCACTCGCTCTCAAATAGCTCCAAGTTGTAGTAAATGTAATCTAACTCAAACCCATTTTCCCATATCAATTGAAAGTTTAACGAGATGGAGCCAACTCTTTCATATTTTGTTCAACTACTGCAATGTTATCGTCAAGACCTTGTCCTCTCCAGCTTACAATCTCATCACAGTTGGCACCAATCTTATCACAGAATCCCTGCATAGGAAGAATTGTAAATGGCTCTTCCAATTGTGTAGCAAGCTCTTCAATACCGAAAAGGAAGACTGAGGCAAGTGCAATGGCTGGAATTTCAGCAATATGGTTCCATGATCCCTTAAATGGATCATACAATGCAAATGGAAGTAGTAGCAACCAAGTAGAAAGGAAGCGTGCAGTATGACGGGTGTAAAATAGAGGTACTGGCGATGAAAGAAGACGTTCACTACCTCCCAAGGTATCCTCAAAGATGGATAGGTTCTGATTAATAGCATTCTTCCTCATAAAATGCATTGGAAGTCTATCGATAGCAACTGAAAGGTCATATAATGCACGGTTTGGACGATGAGCGGCACTGGCAATAGCCTCGGCTTGTGATGGTGACAATCTAGCATTGATTTCTTGAATGTATGCTTCCTCATCTTCATCCGGTGGTGATAGATGACGCTTCATTGATCTTACAAATGCCCATGTCATTAAACTAACTTGACGTAGGTCTTCGGCACGTTTGGCTGGGTCGATTGGAATACCATCATGTCCATACCATGCAGTAGCCATACGATTGAGATCACGAGTATGATTAATGTTGAGTCCCCAAAATTTACGTGCCTCGTCCCAACGTCCATAAGATGAGTTGGTACGGAAGACTGTAGTGATATATATGACAAATGCACAGATATCACATTAGATGATAAAATTGGATATCTTAATTTCATAAGAACACATGTATGCTCTTTGCAAAAAAGATACACTTATATGCTCACCAAGTAAAAGTCCCAATGATGGTGAAAGTAAAGTAAATGGAGTCAAAGGTAGTGTCAACGTGGGCAAAAAGTCAATAATAGCCTCATGCTGAACTCCAGATAAATCGGTATATCCACCAGTCAATGCATTCCAAAATATTAAGAAGGAAGCTACACCGGTAGTTGCCAATACTTCCTTAGCTAAACTTTTATATACACCACTATTGAAAACAGATGATAAGTTACGGATAAATCTATCAGATGATCGATGCTTAACCCATTCATTATGTGTGTATACTGTTCGTCTATACTTTCGTGATCCCTCACCATATGTTTCCTGAAGAACGATATCTGGCTTTGGTGGACCCATATCAAGTGCTGATGTAGTAGTTTTGACAGCGTTTACTGTACTGCGGGATGATGCCGGTGCAAAAGCACTGGCTGCAGGCGCAAGGGCCAATAGTATTAGAGTCGATAGGCGCATAATTATTGCAATATATTATGATTATTATGTAGTAGGCCTCGGGAAACAATTCAACAGTGATGTCGCTATTTGGATACTCTCATAAAATGAAGACCAATTACGTAAGCGCAGATTTGAGAAGGTTTTAGAGTATCGGGGGCTAGTTCCCCAAATATTGATTCGAAGTACTTAGCATAAAAGAGGGATAGAGGTCGATTGCTACACAAATCTAAATGATGCCCCCCTTTATTAGTGCATTTGGCATTCCTCATTTCTCCTCATAGAAAAGCTCTACAGCTTGTTGAGGACGTGTTGATATAGGTATAGTAGAGGACTGGACATACTCTAATAACAGTATTGATATACTACAACTAATATGATATCTCGGTGGAACGCTGTCGCTGTTGCCATTTGGTTAGTTGCCCTAACTACATCAGGAAATACTTTTTCTTTTGTATCAAAATCTTCCATCACAAAACCTACAACAACATGTAGTAAGACTTCATCTCGATCTGCACTGTACATGGGCCCACCGATTGATCCTTCAGCACCAATGACTGAACTATCAGGAGAGGGTAGTAGAAAGTATAGACGAACAGTCTATACACATAATGAATGGGTTAAGCATCGTTCCTCTGACCGATTTGCAAATAATTTAAAAACACTCTTCAATTCTGGTATATATAGACAAATTGGTAAGGAGGTTGCAGTAACCACAGCTGTTGCAATCTTTGTTTGGGGATGGAATTTATTAGTTGGTGGATATCAAGATGTTGCCGGTGTTATGCATGATCCTATTCTGAAGGAAAGTTGGGCAATGATGATTGGTTTGCCTTTAACTCCCTTCACTGTTTTAAATTCATCATTAGGCTTACTACTAGGTGAGTTTTATAATATACATTACATTGTCAATATTTATAGTACAATATAATGAGGGCTAACACATCTCTTTTTTTGAATGTATGAATACAAAATGCACATATGATATGAACAACAACAAATACTAAATACTCATTGCAGTCTTCCGTACCAATAAATCTTATGGACGTTGGGATGAAGCACGAAAGTTCTGGGGTCTCAACATTAATCATACTCGTGATCTTAATCGTATGGCTACTGCATGGTATGGTAACCAATCTGATTTTGATAGCACTGAGTTCATGGAGCCAAGCACAGATCAACTAAAACCAATCGATCCTGCCGAACGTCAATACCTACTTGGTCAAGTATCATTAATGACTTGGGCATTTGTACGATCAATGAAGCGTCATTTATCACCACCAGATGAAGATGAGGATGATTACATTGCTGAGATTAGGTCCCGACTATCACCTACTCAAGCGGATGCTATTATTAGTGCCGCTCATCGTCCAAACCGTGCATTATATGACCTTTCAGTTGCTATCGAGAGACTTCCAATGCACTTTGTTAGAAAAGATGCAATCAATAAGAACTTGTCAATCTTTGAGGATACCTTGGGAGGAAGTGAGCGTCTTCTTTCATCACCAGTGCCTCTCTTCTACTCGAGACACACTGCACGCTTCTTAGCTACTTGGTTGCTTTTCCTACCATTTGCATTCTGGGAGCCCTTTGGTAACTCATGGAACCATATTATGATGATACCTGCGACCACCTTTACCGGAGTTGCTCTCTTTGGTATCGAAGAACTTGCTACACAATTGGAAGAGCCATTTACAATCCTTCCAATGCAAGGATTCTGTGATAAGATTGGCGCCAACTGTGATGAAATTGTAAGCTGGGCCGGTCAGGATATGAAAGAGTAAGCACGATTCGCTAGCTATTGGAAGTGTAGGAAAGACTCCAATTCTGCGAGGTTGCTATTGCTAGTTTTAGGGAGGCCCAGTTTTTACATAAGTAGGGTCTGATATAAGAATAGTAACCAAGTTTTTTCAAGAGAACTAGTAGCCTAAGAGGTTAGTTTACAACTCTGATATATCCTCCTCCTTTACTTCCCCTCTCTCATAAACTCGCTAAACTTTGTTCTCGCTCCCTTTTGGAAGCTATCTATTGCAAACTTTGTAATGGTTCTATTGATAGTACTCAGGGAATTCTTTAGTACTGGTTCGGGAAGTAATCTCATTGGCGGTGGCAACTCACCACTTGTGACAAAGCCAATCTTACCACCCACTGCCTTACCATCACTAGATGGATACAATTCGCCAACAACATCAATGAGAATACCTAGACTATCAGCTGATACACCTACTCCTGGCAAGATTTGTATATTAGGATCAAATGCAACACTTTCGAGATTGAATACGCCTCTTTCATCGGAATACATCTTCACATCAACATGAGGTGATAATTGTATTGTAACAAACATCAATGTCATGAGCTTTAATCGATATACTTTCGGTTCAATGTTTTGTATCAACTTGGGATCCCAAATACTATTTGCAATTTCTTCGTCATTTGACAGCCATCTTGTTAAACTTGCTTTATCGGCACCGTCTAATGAGGTTGTAATACGACTTGAGGAGCCAAAAGATATCGCACCATTCATTCTATTGAGCTTAAAGTATTCACCATTACGATTAAGTATGTTGTCCTTCTCCCGTTTTGTCCATGTCTTTTGTTTGGTTGTAGCAAATAACTTTGTTTTTGTGCATATGATGTGTGATGCTTGTGATGATGGCTGAGGAGTAATAAATGCCGCTACTTCACAAGAGTAGTTGCAAATGGCTAGTAGGAAAACTGATACCACAATAAATCGAACCATCATTTGGTTGCTATGCATATTATGGTAGATTATGGTTGGACTAATGACTAAAGCTCCTCTCAATGACCGTCGTATCGCCAAATGAAATTGGAGCGCCACCCCCAACCATCCTATGTAACTGGCTTGAGAGGGGTATGAGGATTAAATATGTAATCACCACCCACTTATATAGTCGTTAACGATATTTGTTTGCGGTATTATTCAGGACTTGCGGTCTTGAACATATAATATAATCATTTAAGGATACCATACGAGTTTTAATTATAACAACAACATCAAACATTCTACAAAGATGGCAAAACCTCCAACTAGAGACTTTGCAAAGAGACCAAAGGCAAAGGTTGGTAAGAAGGCGCCTAAGAAAATAAATGCTACAGATACATCCTTTAAAACGGCAAGTGTAGCTGTTAAGAGTCAAGGGCAAGGATTAGATAAGAATAAAGTTTCAGGAAAAGATGGACAACAAACATCTTCTTTATCATCAGCAGCATCACGGCTAGAATTGGCATCATCTCGTGGAAATACATTATCTACACTACAATTGAGTTTACGCCATCATGCTCCAGCTGTACGTGCATCAGGTCTCAAGGGAATACGAGATGCTGTCCAATCTCTATCTGCAATAGATGATAGTGAAGTTGGTATATCTATATTGGAGGCTAATTTACCAACATTATTACCTAATATGTGTCGATGTTGGTTAGATGAAGATGACGATGCACGTGGATTGGCCATTAATCTATTTGGTGATATATTGAAGAATCTATGTGGCGGTACATCATCTAGTGAACAATCAGATTTGAAGAGTCTGTCTCCATTTGTACCATTTTTATGTGCCTATGCATCATCGGCATTGAATAGTTTAGATCGTGATATACGAAAGGATGGTGCAAAGATTGTTGGTATGTTGTCATCTTCAAAACCAATACTATCGTTTTCGTTATTATCAACTAATAGTGAAGATGAAGGAGGAGGACTTTCGGCAATGTCAATAGAGATGGGTAGTCATGTTGATCTATTCATACCCTCATTAGAAAGATTATTATCATCCATGTCTCTTGGGGGGCGTAGAGGTAATAATAATGCAAGCTCTAAAGAAAGTACAAAGAAACGAAAGAGAGACGGAAGTAGTAATGCATCCTCAGCACAAGCATCTTCAACTGTTGGAGTAGTCTCGATGGCAGCAAGTGATGCAACCATTCTATCACTAGGGCTGCTGTTACAAGCATCCTTGGCATCTACAGAGAATGTTAGTAGTAGTTCCAATGCGAATATCAATACATCAAAACGACGCTTGAATCCATCATTGCTAGTTTGTGGTGAGAGTACCTTCTTGAAAGGTGGAAGCACCCACGCAAATGCATTGTTATTATTTAGAGAAGGAGTGAAAGGTAATAATAACAAGCAGATTGTAATTCAAAGCATTTGGGATTTACCTTCAATGTCAGTAGACGACTTGGTTGGTAAAAGAGAGAATATTTATACATCAGATGAGATTGCGCCGCAACAACAAGCCGGCTCAACTGCTGAAACTGAAACATTATCAACAATTGAAAAGATACAGAGCTTGATCACCCTCCTAGAAACGCTTAGAATGAAGTTTGTAGAGCTGACACACTCAGGGCGTGTCCATGAAAAGGGTGGTCTCATCATGCCAACCACTGATCTTGACACTATGGACATTCTCATACAAACGATACGTCTTACCCATCAACAATGTCAGGAATATCTAATGCTTGTAGATGAAAAGGAGTTGCTATTATTAAACCAAATGAATGCACCTGCTCCTAGACAATCAACAAAGAAAAAGAAGAAATCAAAGACAAAAGTACAAGATATAGGAGAATGTCTTGCATCATATAAAGCCACTGCAGACAAGGCACAGATACTTCTACTCGAGTCCTTTCCTATATGTCCAATGGATAACATATCACTCTCGAGGTATGAACTTACCAATGCCGGTATATGCAGCACACTGGCAGAGCTTGGTGGGGGTAATAGAGAGTCATCTGAATGGATTAGCTCGGTATTTGCTTACATTCTTCCGCGGCTACAGACTTCGGCATCTACAGATAATAGTGTTCTTGCAACCAAAGATAATGCTTCAGAGAAGATTGCTACAAATATGCTTCTGAAGGTTGTTAGCAAGCTACTCCTATCTCATAGTGCACATTCTGATACTGTCGAATCGAGTCAGACTTACCTTTTAAAAGATATCACCAAACGGCGTGAGCTGCTTGAGGCATTTGCTAGTACATTCTTCGTTGAATCTGAGCAAGTACAACAGCTTGCACCAACTCCAATGGGCAGGACAGCAGCCATGTTACTTACATCATTAGTTCCACAATTAGTTACAGACTCAGCTGATATCAATGATAAGTGTTTTGTTCTGAGGATGATGTTAGTTCTACCAATTTACCTCGTTGCATGGGAAGGCAACTACCCAATACAAACGGGCTTAGTACTTTCATCGATTATATCAGTCGTTAGGCAGTGGAATGAAAACCATGTACCTGACGACGAAATTCCAATCAATAATCTCTGCTTGGAACTTCGATCGAAATTAAAGGGCCTTTATATTACATCCAAAAAGAAGCCGAGTATATTTGAGCGTCTTCCTGAACAAGTTCAGAAACTATACGTCGGCCTTATTGGCTTATTGAAATGTCCTCCAGGAGACCTCATGAAATCATTAGCAAGTATATGCGCATTGAAAGATTCCGAAATTGATGCGAGAATCAGTGACAGTATGTCAACTTATATAATGGAAGTCGTGCATTCATTGAGAAAGACTATTGCCATGCCGACATACATCACATTCCTCATTGATAGCTGTGGGATAAAACGTGCAAGTAATGGTCAAGAGTTAGGTGGAGATACTGGGTCGAGTCCATTGTTTGAGGCTGTCTTTTCTTATGACAGTGCAATCGGACAGCTTTGTCGTTTTCTGACTACTTCATGCGATGGAGCATCACTCAAAGTTCTTCCCATGGTTCGTCCTGTGTTACAAAAATGGATGGAGAACCCAGCTTGTTCCACTTCGAATGACATTTACAAGCAATTAGTTCAAGCACGAGCAGCCATATCTATTCTTGCTGCTTTCACTTGGGATGAGGTGCTCTCACAAGGTCACATTGAAAGCAACGATTTTGTTGGCCCTGTTTTCTTGAAGCTCGATGATGAGTTTGATAGTCAACTCAGTGAATGTATTATTGGCCAGTTTGAGCTTTCTGCTCGAATTTGGTCGATGGAAGGAGGCGATTATATGGATGACTTGGAGATTCAGCAGCAATATCTGGCAAAGTTATTAGGTCCAATCACCTTGCTTTTAAGATATCGCAAGGGAATGTTTGACCAGTTTATAAAAGCTGTTACTTGTAGAGTAACACAGCAAAAGGAGACACTTGTTGAAGAAACAGGGAAGGAAGATGTATCCTCCTCCAAGCAAATTAATGTTACCGAGGTTTTGATGAAAGCACTTCTGTTAGTTCTCAAGTCCAAGGAGCCTGTATCAACAGTGGAGTTGGTGCGAGACAATAAGGAGTTACAATCTACTCTGTTAGATGCCGCAGAACAGATGGAAAAGACGGTATCGGGAGGACACCTCTCTCATCTTGGAAATAAGATCAGGCATACTGTGAAGTTAATTCAACAATAGTAAACAAGCATTCATTAATAACCACTCTTTCTTATTCTTACTCCTTCGACTGCAATATACCCCAATATATGTAATGCATCCCCATATCATTTATATCTTTTGCACTTAATGCGTGAACATATATCTCTTTCCCTCTTATCTCAACTACTCTTTGGACTTCCTCGAAGTTTCTTTAGTAAACTGTCAACCTGCTCCTTCGTCCCCATTGTTCCACCACTATCACCACCAATATCTTCCAACATTCGTTTACGTTCTCGTTCATCATCTTCCCTTCCTGCCACACCAGCTTTACTTCCCGCTGAAACTTTTCCATTCTTTCCCTCTTCTCTTTCAACCTTAATCTTATCCAATATTTGTATAACCTCCTCGGCCCTGGCATTCCATACCTTTAATTCCTCATGTCCTTCCAACGCACTAGATATCGACTCTTTCAACTTACTTTCGTCCTTCAATTCACCATTCTGTAATGCCTCTTGTACACCCAATAATGTTTCAGATGCCTTCTTTAACCGTACTAATTGTCGTTTTAATTGTATGCGTTTTTGTTTCTCCTGTTGGATACGCTGTCGTGATATTAATATTTCCTTATCAATATTCATAAATTGTTCATTTGTGGGTTTAACTGTTGGTGGTGGCTGTGTGAATGTTGATGTAGGGAGAGTATCTGTAGCGGCAGTTGAAGTGGTTGAAGATGCACCATCTTTACTAGATTTCTCTTTACCATTTTCTTCATCAAGATAACTTTCCAATATCTTACGACGTTTAGTTTTGGAATAATATTGCACAGTGAATATATTCCGTGAACAATACGTCTCGGCTAAATCCAAATTCTTCTTATATGCCTTTCGTAACTTGGCAATTAACTTCTCTTCACCAGTTAATGGCTTGTCGTCATTAGGATTATTTGAGCTTTCTTGATGTTGGCGTAACTCCTGTTCCGTTAATGTACGTGGTAATAATGGTAAACTTGCAACCTCTTCAGTTAGTAATGAATCAATGGTTATTGCAATATCATCAAATAAATGTGAGGGATGTGCACCAAACATGAGGTAATCCTCAGATTGTGATGATTGTTTATCATCTGTAGTTTTTGTTGCAGTAGAAGTTGCAGCCGTGCTGTCGGCGGCGGCAGCGCTGCTACCACTTGCAGGTTGCAATGTTGATGGAGGTGGTCTAGTGGTTTCCATTCTGCTATGAGAGAGGGTAGATATGCTACAACAAACAGTAATATATATATCGTACAACAGCAATAACAAACGACGAAATGAAGGATACCGCAAAGATGTTTCTCTCATGAGTACGATATGTAGAGTATGTTGTGTTGGGAACATATTATATTATATAGCTATTTAATATACACACGAAGGTATACATACAATATTGACGGTACTATCCTAGATTTGTGTTTGATACTATTTCATTAGTAGTACCTCGTGACATTGCAAGTTGCATTAGAAGTTGAAGAAGTGAAGTTGATTGAGATTATTGTATAGCAGATCAGTTAGCAACAGATATTATCTATTGAATAAAAGATGAGTGAAGCACTATGTGAACTGGGTGTTCTAGGTCTAACGACGACTGGTCAATCACTCGCGGCACATCACGCATCCAACATGATTCGAGTATGTGTCTGTGATGATGATGTCTCTTTTATACCACAAGTTATCAACGAGTATAAAACGCAAACCGAGGCAGGTGAAGATAATGATATAACATCAAATGAACGTGCTTCACGATGTATGCTACCATCTTCAAACTTGGAAGAATTGGTGGCACGTCTTGCTCAACCACGTAAGATTATTATATTTGGTACATATAATGATGATGTGAAGTTATCCGAGTATTGGACTAAACTATCCACACTAGTTGAGAAAGGTGATATGATATTAAGATGGGGTAAGGAAGACAAAGGGCATGATAAGAATATAACATTTTATAATAATTCTATTGTTGGTAATCTATCAAAGATGTATGCCAAATCGAAGGGTATTCATTTACTTGAAATGGTTAAGTTGCAATGTGATCGGGCAGTTATATTTCAGGGTGATGGATATGATAATGCATTTATGGTAGGTGGTGCTACAGAGGCTTATAAACAATTGGAACCATTTATAGCTCCATTGGCAACTGTTGGATGTGTTGGTAATGATCCTGGAAGTGTACACTACGCTCAGATGATTCAGCGTACAATTGAAAATGGTCTAATGCAAGCATATGCAGAAGCAACTGATGTATTAAGAATGGCAGCAGGATATGAAAATCAAGATATTGGTCGGGCATTTAATAAATGGCAAGAAGGAGGGGGTAAAGCATCGTCCTATCTATCGAAAATATCATCCAAAATCTTTTACAAACGAGATGCCATGACAAAGAAGGGACACGTTTTGGATTACATCCTTGATTCTGTTGAGTTGAATACTGTTGATAACTGGGTAACACTGGAGGCTACCAGGTTAGGTGTCCCTGCACCTTCTGTTAATGCCGCTCTTGAAACAAGGTTCTTGAGTGCAATGAAGGATGAACGTGTAGAAGCATCTTCAATTCTCAAAGTACTGGATGTTGCTGATACACCAAGTGTACTGAAGGGTCAGGTAGATGAAGATCTGCAATCTGCTCTCTACTGCGCTTGTATGTGTATTATTGCAGAATGCTTTGCTGTTTACCAGGCAGCTTCTGAAGTGGAATCATGGGATGTGAACTTTAAAGAATGTATTCGGCTGTGGAATTTGCCTGGCTCAATTCTTGAATCTACATTACTTAGTAATATTACTTCTGCATTGACTAATAATGCCAACCAAGAGATGAAGATTCTGTTAACAGTGCCTGATGTAGCGTCCGAGCTGAAGGAGTTGCACATTTCATGGAGAAGAATTGTAACCCTATCGTTTGCAAGTGCCATCCCGTGTCCAACATTAAGTTCATCACTTACACATTACGACTCTCTCCGATCTCGCAAGTTACCTATTGGTCTTATTCATGCACAGCGGGACTACTTTGATGCATCTGGATACAGCAGAGTTGGTATTGATGGACATTTCACTACCAATTGGATTACCGACCATACACAGCAGATAAAGAGGAGAGAAACAGCTGCACAGCCAAAGAAGAAGAGGAAGAAGACAGAGAATTAGGTTTATTCAGTACGCACGGTATAATATTTTCAATATTCTCAAGAGTGGTATTATCTCTATCTTTATAATTATATAAATCTAAAACCTATATTCTAATTGTAGACTCGTCATGGACAGTGCCACTAAAGCCCTGGAGTAATGCTTCCATCTCTTCACATTGTCTTCTAAGCCGAGACAAACTCCTTCTACTTCTAGAATGCTGTGAAAGAGACAATCTTCTCCTTCGATCGTCAGTTCGTCTATCACCTCTTTCACTACTTTGTTTCTTAGTGGCCATGGCTGTGTTGAAGGACTATAGTCTTCTTGCTTGAGCTACTACTACTTTTTATGCTTTCTGTTTCTTTTGCTGCCGCTTCCTCTCCTCTTCTCTCCTTTGTGCAGCAATCTTCCTTAACTTTTCCTTCTCTAATACTTGTTTCATAAGATTATCCAATCCTCCTTCTAATGCTCCACTTTCTGCTGCATTCAAGATGGAAAGTAGTCCAATATGTAGCACTGGTAGCGAACTCACTTTTTTGCTTTTGTTATTAGTTGAATTATTAAGATTGATAGCTTCCACACCTCCCCATGTTTCAATCAGAAGGTATATTAGCCGACGATTTCTAGCTATTTGGTGACCTGCATCTTTGCATTTCTCTGCAATGTTGATTAATGATGCTCCAATACGAAAGCATGCTTCTCTCCATGGACATGAAACATCTGGAAGTGATGAAGATGATATTATTGATGTATCATCATCCTCCTGAGTAGGCATGATATGCCAAACAAGAGCGTCCACAATCTTATGGTTGAAATACGCTTGGCAGATATCAGGAGTATGAGATGAATTCCGTATGACACCTAATGCATTAGTAAGTAATCTCAGTTCTTTCTTTCCTCTATCTGTATATAATGTTGGATTAGAAGAGTCCGTCAATCCCCATTGTTTTAGTGATATTATATCTTCCCATTAAGAACAAAAAAGTTGTAGGTGAGTAGCCTCATTGATTTCTTACTGGTACTATTATTTTACACTTGTTCCGTTGCTGTAGCCCGAACAGGCTCCTCTTCCTCGTCATTTTGCTCGTCGACAGTGAAACTCATACTCAAGCATCGTCTGTCAAAGTCGATATCATAATCAAGACCCATCATAAACTTTGCCTCAGTACGCAATTGATACTTTACATATACATGTCCAACCATATTTTGCTTCCACTCTCTATGAACAGCTTGAAATGCTTTTCTCAGTTTCTTTCTCCCTGTTTCGTTCCGTAGTAATAGAAGTGTGTTATCCAAGTCAGACAGAGTTAGCTCAAGATGTTTATACTTGTACGGTGGTTCAGATGGTGGTGTAATATCCTTAGTCTTGGCCATGATCTTACTTGTTGTTGCCGATATTTCATCAGCTGTTGCTCTTTTCATCTCAATTCTCAACTGTTCATCCTGTTCGGCCTGTTCGCGTTGTTGTTCATTTTGTTCATCAAATGCATGTTCGTCTCCAATTGACTCGTCTTCGGTTTCTGCTCCATCTAGATCATAATATCTTTGGTCAATGAAATGATTTGAAGGCTTGTTTAAGGCTTTCACTCCTATTTTCAGCTCCTCGTATAATTTAGTGTCCATCTTACCATCATCACGAATTAGTGTTATTTGGCAGTCCAAATCATTGACGTTGCCATACCGACCCAATTTGATCTTGATTACTCGTTTAACAGGTACCTTTTTTAATGTTTTGTATACTCCTTTTAGACCTTGTGTACGCCAACGCCCGCCCAGTGTAAGTCCACTTGGATGACCAGTCACTTCATAAAGCTCATACATGTATATAACCTCATGTGGCTCATACCTGGTCTTATTATCTTGAATGAATCGGAGTGATTGTCGAAGACTCTTGGTGTAAAAGACATCTTTGTGAGTGTTGCCCTTCTTGATACCAATCGACTTTCGTTCTTCTTGGCTGAATGTGTTGGCTGGTTTTACATATAGTTCATGTGCTTCTTTCTCTTCGTCGCTCCTTATCATATCCTCCGGTGATACTGTACTACCATGCCAATTTGATTCATCACCCACTATATCCGATAATAACGTTTCTGTACCCTTGACCAGTCTACCTAACTCTCGACTCTCCTTCCTTGATTGCTTATGGACTAATCCCTGATTCTCACTTCTCCTCAGCGCCCAATACTTTTCAAGCTTTTCAACATCTGAAAGCATGATATTTGATATTAACCTCTTGCCATAATATTTTGTTTTGAAGTTATGTTTGTAGGAAATGAACCAGTAACCGTCACCTAACTTCACAGCATATCCTCCCTTCCACAATTCTGTGTCAATTATTGTTAGTAGAGGTATCTATTACAACACACTCAATATATGAATATAACAGATTATCAAATGAACATACCTTTTATTGCATCTGCGGAAAACTGCTCCTCTGTTCCAAGCTCTACAGTTTCAAAACTGTATGTCACTCTTCCATTTTCTTCTGAACGTACTCCTGGTAGGCGCTGTTTGATGACTGTTGATTCAGTTTTGTCCCGTTTAGCTAGAATTGTCTCGTCATCAAGTACTAACGGCACTCCAGGATGAGCAAACTTGTATCGGTAGAAGTATGTTACTTCATCATCTTCAAGAAGTTGACCCCCTTTCTTCAAGACTAACACACAACAGATATGAAAAATGAAATGAAAAGGCATAGGACATACATATTATCAACATGAATATAAAAACTTACATGTGTCAAACGTTGTCTTCGGTATAGTCGTATTCTTGGCACAGCAATCATCCACATCAGTGTATTCTTCGTCCTCTGTAATTGTTTGTCCATCAATAACAAGTCGTTGAATAGTCGTTTCAGTTCCATTCAATCGTGCCAACATCTGGTCTTCACTTAGTCTCGGTAAGCCTTTGTATTTTTGGTGCCATACAAACAAAGAGTCACCATAAGAATAGCCTCCTTTATTGAGATGAGTACTCATGCGATAACATCCACGAATATTCTTCCTCAAGCAAGCACCAATTGATGGATAAACTCTCACTCTTTCAATCTTATTCCCGTTTTCTTGCCATTTAGCCACCGGTTTGGATGTAGGACCTTGCCATGAGGAAAGTCGTGCATTAATAGCCTTTCTGTTCAAAAAGGACAACTCGATTCCTGCTTCCTTGGCAGATGCAAATGCATGAGCTTCTTCTGCATTCTTCTTGCTCATGACCTCATCAACAATCTCGTCAATTGTTTCAATTAATTCGGGGGATGGCGGCTCATCTTCTTGTTCGTCACGAGAGACTGTCTTTCGCTTTCTTCGATTTGAGCCTCTCTTCCCTACCGGCGGCGGCGGCTCCATCTCATCATCATCATCTTCTTCCTTGGCTTCTTTCCTTCCATATTCGTCTTGGTATAGTATTGGTTTGGATCGTTTTCTTTTGCTTCTGCCCGAGCCACTCTTCCCTACCTCACTCTCATCGTTGGACTTCAATCTTTTCGTCCTCTCATTTTCATTGTCATCATCTTCCTCGTCGGTTGCTTCACTAGCTCTCTTGCTCGATGTACTAAACAGTTCTTTAAGCAAACGTGATGGTTTGTCGGTGGTAGCATCGTTGGACTTCAATCTTTTTGACCTACGCTTAGGTATTTCTTCGGCGGCAGTCTTCTCATCTTCACTGTTGTCATCTTCCTCATCTGCATCCGGCCTAAATGATGGGATAGTAATGAGAAGATAGAATTGTTTAGAGATAAGTTCATACAAAATATAGCAATACGATGCACAACACAGGACATACTTGAACACATAAGACCAAAAAGTTCGGCTGTCATCAGGATTGATATCACCATTAACCCATTCCTCACGATCATGAGCATCAGGATTATCATCAGTACACAATTTCTTGAGGATGTAGTCAAGTAATAGCGGAATGGCTGTTGATGAATAGTTAAACCTCACTCGGTTTGCATCTGGATATGTACCTGTTTCTAAGTCGAAACTTGTTTGAGTATCAATGAATGAACAATACCTTTTCCCTTTAAGTATAGTAATCATGTGACCTTTCGAGAAGATGCCTGAAAGATAACAATATCAATAGATATATGTTAAAATACTGACGTAGATATAACAAGACAACAAATGAATACAACTTACCAATACCTACACGACCATTCTCGCCATTATTATAGAGTGGTTCGACAATATGCTCTAACACATGTTGACGATTCAATATATTTCCAACAGACATATCTTGTGTAATGTTACGGCACGTCCCCTTTACAATTTTATTATCCACCAAGTAAATATAAGCCTGATCAAAAGCTATATCGGATGATGTGCCCTGATTGTAATGGTCTCGTATTAAAGGAGCATACTTCGGAGCACCATTATTTTTGCATTCTAATATCTCTTTAATTTCATTGTTGGTGATACCATCAACAATGTTTCTTGAATTTGGATCGTCAACAAAGGCAACATGCCGCTCACATATTAATATTGATATGACAACACAAGCACCTATGGAATCATTTCCATCAGGATCCATAAACTTGCCCTGGGAAGAATGGAGCGAGTTAGTTTTAATCAGTGGATGAGGAGTGATCTTCATCTTGGTGATTAAACGCCCGGTGAATAGCTTCTTGTCATTTAATGATCCGGTTGAACGAAAGAAGGACGGTCGGTAGACATCAATAGTGGTTGGAAGATCATCGAGCTTGTACGCCAGCCATTCCATCGTGTTTTTGGCCGTGGAAATAATGCCGTCAATCTCAACCGGAGCAACTATATCACCTAGAGAAAAAGAGGAAGATTGATATTTTAGATATAGCTTGCTAGACACCACAATCATACTAAAAGCACAGACAGTTATGAACATACCTTCTCCAATCTCAGTTGTTGCTGCTATGCTCCCTGGTACGACTGCATAAACAGTAAGATCATCAGACTGCGACTTATTGGGATCAAAACACTCTAGACCTGCCTTTTTATTATCATCATTTGTTAATTGAATTGTAATACGATCGTATCCATCTCTAGCATCTAAAGTTTGAGCTATTGTATCCCAATTATGTTTTGGCAATTTGTCCACTGCCATAATATCATCTTCATCATCACTATCAGAAGTATCACTATCCGATTCGTTTATTTCCTTTGGTTCGATGGGTGCAACTACTACTGAACCTGCTTTCTTTTCACCGCGTGGTGTTGTGGCTGGGAATGCAGGTAGTGCACTCTTTTTTGTTGCCGCAGCTCCGTGTGGTGTTTCATTTCCGACACCGTTGCGTATAGATGATGTACCTGCCGCCGTTGCTGGTGTCTTTGTAACCGCTCTCTTCTTGCTATTAACCTTACTCGTATTGTTATTGTTGTTTCTTGGTGTATTAGAGACAGGTGTAGATGATGATAGTGTTTTTCTACAAGACAGCCGCCGACAAACACCGCTCTTTACTGATTGGTTAGTACAGTTCTCAACCGAGCATTTCTTCCTCACTTGCTTTTTTGCCCCGTGCCGAACACAGAATCCACCCTGCTGTACTTTGTTAGTACAGTTCTCAACCGAGCATAACTTCTTCTCTTGTCTTGCCCCGTGGCTATAGCAAAATCCTCCATTCTGAGCATACTTTGTGCATCCTTCTTGACTACAATGATTATATCCCTTATGTTTAGCCTTACACGTACCACTATCAGCCGCTTTACCAGTGCATCCCTCAACAGAACACTCTTTATGTTTCTGCTTTGGTCCCTTCTTCTTTTTATCACTTTTCTTATTACCACTTTTACCTGACTGTTTAGACATCTCGTACCAACTGTCATCATCATCACTACTGCTATCGCTATACTTAGGGCTACTATTGGTATTATTACGTGAATGATGTGAATAATTGGAGTGAGAAGAGTGACTTCTATCGCTGCTACGGGAAGACCCACGTGATCGTGACCGGCGATAACGACTTTCTCTGGGCATAATATATGTATATAATACTACCACCGAGGTTTTAGGGTATACGGGAGGGTATAACGATATCAATTGAACCACCAATGATGAGATGAGCTAAAATCAGCCTATTTTGTGGCACTGTGGTTGGTTAAATTTTGTACGTGTAATATACGATTACAGAACCGTGAAGTATATCGATATATGCGCAAAAAAAAACCCCGTCGACTGGTAATAATGCCGATATTGATAGCCTATTGAGAATTAATACATTGCCTAATAACCACGTAAAAAAGGCAGTCTAAACAAAAAATTAATTTTAATTTATTACGCGTGGAATTTTCACAACTTCGTGGACTCCCATGGGCAAGATAATACTCCTGTGCAAGCCAGCCATGGAGTCGATACCATGTCATTTGATGATATCGATTGATATATGCACATATCACATGCACACCATTTTCTATTATACATTGATCATTATCAAAACTGTTGTTTGGCGGAGGAATCCATGACAGTATAGCAGATCGATTCTCTGCTGAACCACATGCCAAATCTCTGAGAGAACCGAGACATGTTGTTGCTAAATCGAGAGTTGTCATATCGAACTCGTTTAGAATGGTATCATCAAAGTTTGTTGTTGAATTGCTTTCGCTATTTTGGAGATGTATGTGTTTGTTGCATAAATCATTCAAATCAAATGTTTTATCACTATGATCATCATATTCGCACGACATTCTTGGTAGCAATGTCCCATGTTGTACTTTATTATCTCTTATCAGCGGCAGTGGTACTATCAATCTCCAAAGTATACTAAGTACTGACGATATAGCTCCAGCTTCTCTCAACTTTTCTCCACCAGAACCACGACATTGAGCCATGGTTCCCATGGTTTGTTTAATGGCAGACTCTTTTTGACGCATATCAATAATATTACATACAATACATTTATAATTATTTGATGCATAGCTATCTTCTTGATGTTGTTCGTATGGAAATGAAGAGCCTATAAGTTTAACAACTGAGTGTAGGTCAGTACCACCACATAATGTATATCCTGCTTCATCTGATAGACGAGATAACTCCTCACGTATATCTATGGGTTTATCTTTGTCATTACATAATTTTGCATCATCGTTATTGTCAGTAGTATCAATATCCCATTTGAAGAGAAGAAAGTCATCATCAGAGGCACTGTCCTCTTCGTCACTCATTCTGATGCTTCCCGATACGAATATCAAGTATAGTGTGGCAGTTAGGTAACTTAGCTATAACTTCTTAAGTACCGTACCTTATTAACAATTTTCTTGATTTGCAAGAAACTAAAAATAACACTCTAAACTCTCATGAAATTTTATAGCTCTTTATCTCTTTGCGACCACAGAATCATCAATAAACCCTACCATATACACAATTAAGGTATTAATAAATGTCATCAGACGAAGAGAGTTATAACCTGGTTTCCTTACCCACACCGTCACCATCCCCAGTCTCCGACGCAGACGATAATAAACTCAACACTTCACATATAATTTCTGACGACGAAACAGAACAAGTTGGTATGTTCTGTTTCTATATTATCTATGTTATGGTTGTGCAAGTGGTATTATATTTTCTTCCTTGCATTAAAATACTGTCATATATGTGGTGCTTGTATATGCATGCCTTATTGTATTTGTTTAACATAAATACTAATATTCTTGACTAACATATTTTAATGCACCATTTTGTTATCATTATACGAACTCAATACAGGAGGCACAGAAATCATGGCCGCCGCTGAAGGAGAAGAAGGAAAACCAAAATTAGATGATATTTTACCCAGCACAGTAGATGACGTTAACGCAGCAGAGGAAGTATCAATTACAGACGATGCAACCGCTGAAGAACCACCACTAGAAGTACCATCTGCTCGTCAAATTGTATCAATTGGTACCCAAGATGATTCATATGCATTTACATTCCATGAAGAGGAATTGAATGCAATATTATCAAAGGTACCTCCGGGTTGGAAGGTTTGTGTTGTGTCAGTTGTGGGAGCTTTCCGCACGGGCAAATCATTCCTATTAAGTTGGTTCTTGCGTTATTTAGAAGAACATTGTGTACAAAGAAAAGCCAAACGATCTTCTTCTTCTACTTCAGATTTATCAGATACGTCGGACAACAACAATGAGGATAAGAAATGGTTTGAGCGTGTCCAGACATTGAATCAACATGAAGGATCGTTTGATTGGAGAGGAGGGAAAGAGCGTAATACTACCGGTATGTGGATGTGGAGCGATCCATACTTTTTAAAGCGATCTTCGGGTGATGAAGTTGCAATTCTACTTGTTGATACACAGGGTATGTTTGATCACGAAACAACTGTCGGACTGACTGCTGCAATTTTCGGACTTAGCACCTTATTGAGTAGTTACCAGATTTACAATGTAGACAAACGTATTCAGGAAGATAATTTGCAACAGTTGGCATTATTTTCAGAGTATGGGCGTATGGCATTTGAGGCAGAAGAGAAAACCGCAGCCATGGGGGTAGTATCTGAAGAAGATGATAAGAAAGAAGATACAAAAGAAACTACACCGCCACCAAACAAGAAAGTACCTGGTAAACAACCATTTCAAAAGATTGAGTTCTTAGTTCGAGATTGGCAAAACTTTGATACTGAAGATGAGGAAGATGTTGCAGCAATGGAAGTGGAGATGGCTGCCTATCTTGAACATGTCACTGCCGAGCGTGCTGCATCTGACTTGAAAGAAACAAGAGACCAAATTAATGCCTGCTTTGAAGATGTTAGTTGCTTCATGATGACGCATCCAGGATTTGCAGTTATCAAGAACAAGTATGAGGGAGATGTGAGCAAGATTGAACCACTATTCATGAGGTTGTTAGATCGTTATTGTCAACGTGTGTTTGATACAATTGGTATTGATGATACAAATGCTCCACGCCTAGGTCCAAAGACTGTTCGTGGTAGAGAACTAAGCGCTGTTGAGCTTGGAACTTATATCAAATCATACGCAAATATGTTCGAGGAAATAGGGGCACACTTTCCAAAAGCTGAGACAATGTTAGAAGCCACGTCAAAGGCTAATAATGCCAATGCAATCAATGCAAGTGTGGAAGCCTACTCCGATATTATGACTGTTGTAGCCGGCCCACAAGCAAGTGACTACCATCGACCTGATGATTTGATGACCAAGCACCAAGAGGCTTATGAAAAGGCAATGTTGGCATTTGATGATATGGCAATTTTCGGTAGCCGCAAAGCAATTGTAGATGCTAAAGAAAAGGTGGTGCAAAAGATTGCAAAGGATTATGAAGTATTTGTTTCATTGAATGATGGTAGAAATCCTTTGCTTGGATTTGAAACGTGAGTGGCCTTCTATCGTCGTTGTCTTATCTTATATGTATGTTGCTCATTCGCTAACTGAACTAATCACTGTGGCACTTTTTAGGTACCTTTTGCCAATGGCTGTGGCTGGTATATCGTTTATATTCCGCTGGATTGCTGACTTTACCTGCTCAAGCTGGAGTCAGACTTGTCGTGCATCGTCTGAGATTTTATCACATGTTTACATGGTAGTATTCTTCTTCCTGGTTATTGTTGCATCTACAAAAGCCAAGCAAATTTCAGACTTACTTGAGCGCGTTAAGACAGCTTACCTTATGTTGACTGATACAAAAGATAAACATGATTAGGATTTTATGGTACAGGTTTGAAGTAGACAAGCATTAAGCATAAATATTGTTTGCTATCACATTAGTGCATATCCACTTGCTTGCGACGTATTATCTTACCATGCTATCCATATCTATCCGACTCCTCATGAGTTGCCATGTGAGGATACCATCTCAGGGGTTTAGTATCTACACTTTTTTTGTCCGCTCAAATTAATGACTCACAGCTAACAACACGTAATAGTATCATCATCATCGTCGCCGCTTTCCTCTCATAATATATAACCAACTACAACCAATACGATATCTGTTCACTATTATTCGAATCTAGTTATATTATACGATTAGCAAACAAATAAACAATAATATGAAGATTACAGCATCCTTAATTGCAATTGCCATTGGCTTTCAATCCACCGCTGCATTTATTCCTTCAACAACAAAACAAAACCAATGCCTATCAACAACAACAACTGCAAGACCGATGGGGATATTTGATTACTTTAGTGAAGATGCTCGTAAAAAAAGAGAGGAAAAGAAAGAGAAGATCTATGCTGAACAGGAAGCGTTGCAAAGAGAAATCATTGCTAGACGATCTAATCCTGAGAAAATGGAAGAGTATGAGGCAAAAGTACGAGTTAGACGTGCTCTTCGAATGAGTGGTGAGGATGATGCTGCTGAAAATATGGACATGTACAACGGGGATAATGACCCAAGTCAAATCTAGACACACACATACTTTTGGTATTAAGACCTATCCTTTCCCTTTCCTCGCCCTTGGTGAGGACCAGATGAGAACAGATTCACTCAGAAGTTTGTGTTTGAAGACCGCCAGTTCTAGGTTGTTGGGAAATGAAAGAAGACGAAGAAGAACACGTGCTATTACGGTATTACTATTTTCAAACAAGCTAATCTAAAAGAGATGAAAGTTATAACATTTTCTGTATTATCCCAGAATTACAGTGTATTCTTAGTCTAGAGCTTCATCGATCTAATCACTACCAAATCTAGTCTGATAACATCACCATAAAATATACAGCATTATAAGTAGCATCAATCTCTGAGTTTATATATCTATATATTTATCTACACATGTATGTACAGTTAATATTATGGAAGAAGAGACTTGTGCCAAAGATCAAACGACCAGAGACAGTCAACGTCCTTCAGTGTTAATTCTTTGCTTTCACTACTACCTCTCTGTTTGACTGCAGCTGATATGAATCTTACTGGTTGACCGCGCAACACCGCTCCTAACTTGACTTTTCCGACTACTCTTCCAAGATCCAGTGAGAGATCATTGTAGTCAATTAAATGTTGAAGAAACTCGAAAGTATACTCGGTATCTGTATCAAAGCATGGAGATGTGGAACTGGTCTGGTGGCCTGAACAATCAGCGATATACTCGACACGTTTATCGTAAACCGCATCACTGTATCTCTTCCTACTTTGAACGTCATTACTTGCGTTATTGCTTTGCTTGTTTGGTGATAAACCACATAAGTCAACAACAAGCGAAGTATTCGAATCAATACACGGCTCTTCATGAAGACCATCCAACCGAGGAGATAAGCCATTGTCGTGTCTTATAATAGTTTGAGCTGTCGAACATAACGGTGTGAGTATCCTAGGATGAGAGCACTCTAAATCTACATCTATGCGCGGCAACTTTGACCGCTGCTCGTAAAATCCACTTTGGAGGAAGATTGGAGCTATCATTTGTTTTACTCTTTCCTTTCTTCAATCTCCTCTTAGATACTCGTTTTTGTTTATCACTCGTTGGCGGTTCTATGACAGATGAGTTTGTCTCTGATTCGCCATGCCAAGCTATACCATCACTGCAATCCATATTGGAAGCCGTATCTGAACTGTTTAGCGGATGATCAAGCAAAAGTCCGCTCATGCAATCGGCGATTACAACTCTTTCTTTGAACTTTCCCCGAACTATAAGCTGAAATCGTCTGTTGTATCTTTCAAAATAATCGTGAGTAGTATCATTACTCTCGGTTGATGATGACTTCCTCTCGTCACATCCTCGGATGCGAAAGAGAGCAGTTCCAGCAAAGACGGTGGTTTCAAAATCGATTACCCAACTATCAACCTCTTTTCCCGTGTTTAAAGGAAGCTCAATAACTTGGTTATTATCCAAAGACACATTGGAAGGACAGTCAAAGTATGATGGCTCAGATATATGACGAATACGATTTATACGCATATTAGATTGCGGTGTTGATACAAGAACTTGTTGGTGGTGTCCTTACTGTTATATGATGTATGATCGTCGTTTATAATATGATCCTCATTGGTAGGAAATGATACAGATAAACCGTTTTCCTTATTATCATCACCCATTGCTTGTCTAAGTATACATTCAATTTGTGTCATCGTCTCGTCGTCGTAGTTGTATGTCTCAGGTATCTTTGGTTGTATCTTCTCAGATATATCGTTGGTATGTTGTGTTTGGGTAAGACAGGGTAATAAATCGATCAGCTTTGATATAATATCATCACAAATACCATCATCATTCGCTTCTTTATTCTCGTCGATGTGGTGGAGTGGTATAGCATCTTCTTGTTGTATATGTATCTTTGTAGATGATATCACATCATATGGATATCCGCCCGTTGAAGAATCTTCAGCAGTTTTGCAGCAGCTTGATATGTCATCATCTGCAATTATATCATCACCTCTTGAAGATTTAGAAAACCTTTTTGATAATAGACGAGATGGAGTATATGACGATAGCCCCCCTCCTCGGCTACTACTGATGATGATACTTTTACTTTTACGTCGGCTGCTTTTGTCATTTTTATTTTTCGAGACCTCTTGCTGCCGCCGCCGATACTTTATCATCATGTCCCTATATTACCATATATGTCAATGATACTAACTAATATGCCGCGTAGATATTAAATTATATTATATCTTGCAACTCCTTTTTGCAAATATTCAGCGTTGAGTTGAATAATTAACATGAGAGCTTAAGGTCTGTCCGTCGTATTTTAACCCTTGGTATATAACCTCCTGCCTTGTGTACCTATCATCTGTAGCACACTAGTGCTTTGGCTGCTGTCGTCGTCAGTCAATACTTATTAAGAGTGGTCGGTTACACTGTGCATCAGTGCTTAGTTATTCACAGCTTCCGATTGTGTTGTTTATAAAAAAACATCATCAACAAACCACAACAAACCATAATATCGTAACACAAACACAACTAGTGTATTTGGCTACAATGCTACCACCCGATTATATTGTACGTATTAGTTTGATTCGGGATGAGGAAACACTAATTGAACTGAATCCACCCGTATGGCGTCGATTTAAGATATCATCTGCAGTAAATTTAGATTTAATGGTGGATAAAATCATCTCACCAATCATGGGATGGGAGAGGAATTATCATACATATTACTTTAAACATGATGGAAAATATTGGGTTCAACAAGATTCACAGGCATCGGATGCTGTAAATATTAGTAGTAATGAAATATTAAAGGATAAAACATTACTCAAACCCGAAGATGCAGTGATTGGAGATCTATTAAAGAAAGAGGGAGACAAATGCATATACAACTATGATCTTGGTGATAACTTCTTCCATGTGTTAGAATTAGAAACAATTATACCGGGAGACGAGTCTGATGGTAAAGTCATAATCATGGGTGGAGAATTACGTTGTCCCAATGAGGATGGTGATGGATCAGGAAAGTTCAGTTTTGTTTTATCATATGAAGTCTCAGCGATTTGGCTTCTTCAATTGAACCTAGTTTGTCTATGTTTGATTGCCGTTGCACCATATGCACTAACATATGTTACATCACCTCTCTTTCATCATGACAAATCATAACAACGCGGATCTTCCAGCTACATATCAAACTGAGATATTAGACCATCTACTTAAAAAGCGTGAGAATCCAAAGGATGATACAATATGTCGCAAGTTTGCTTGGGATTGCTTCAAAAGACGTGGTGCACTTAATGTGAATGGGTCATTTCGACCTGAGGAGTTTGATATCGAGGAACATCGTATTGCATTAGCCAAAGCTCTTCGTGATCGTAACTCCACTCGTAACACTACCAAAACTTTCTCTGCTGGCAGGACGTCTCACCCATTACCTTTGTCGTATGCAAAGCTAGGTCAAAAACATATCATTACAAAGAAGCAAGATGATCGATTTGATCATATTGGAGGTTACATCACCATGGTAAGTACAATGCTGCACATGTCATATGCATTTCTGTATGCATCTTGTCTGAACAACTGTTATCATATGTTTAACTGTAGAGTGAAACAGTGAATATTAAGCCAGATCTAAAGGAGTTTACACTTTGTTACAATTGTGGGTCACCCAACGATTTGAAGTCATGTGGTAGATGCCATGCAGCATTCTATTGTAGTCGAAATTGTCAATTAACACATTGGAGTGAAGGATTACATAAGAAAATCTGCAAAAAGGAGAAAGCAGCTATGGATAAGCTTGAACGTGAGATTGCAACTAACACACCTTGTCCTAACCGATTCGATAATGATGGTGGAGTAATCTTAATCCAACGTTATAATCCTGATAAGCTCAGATTTAAAGTGGGAGATAAAGTTGAATGTATGATTGGTGAGAGTAATTGGGGCACAGGGCGCATCGTTAAGCTCATGTACAGAGAGCCAAAGTGGCCAAGCTCACAACCCTCGGCACCGTATCAAATCAAACTCGATCGAAAGACTGCTGATAGAGAGGGTATTCCACCGAAGATGGCGTTAATCTACTCAGATTGGGATGATGATTTGAAGATTAGGAAGGTTGGTTAACAGGATCTTTTGAGGAATATTGAATGTTATGTTCAAGTGGGGTAAATCTGTGTATTGGATAAACTAACTATTGGAAGATATTTCTGTGTTATTTAATATGTTTTGTTACACCAACTCAGACATTAGTTCACACAGCTCGCTTTCCTTGTTTCTAGTTAACTTCTTATAAGTCCCTTGCTCTACAACTTTGCCATCCTTTAACACAACAATCAAATCTGCAATTTGCAATGTAGATGCACGATGTGTGATAAGAAGCAAACCTCTAGATTGGCCAGCATCTCCATCGCGACAAGCATGAACAGCATCCTGTACAGCATTCTCTCCTTCTACATCCATGGCAGAAGTAGGTTCATCTAATAACAAACAGCAGGGATCACTGAGTAGCGCGCGTGCGAGAGCAAGGCGCTGTCTTTGACCACCACTAAGTTTCATACCATTCCTTCCCACTTTGAACTCAATACCACCATTCAACTTTGAAATGAAATCAGTGCAATTGGCTAGCTTGAGTGCCTTTTCGATTTCTGCATCAGAAGCATCAGGATTTGAATATGAAACGTTTGCCTTAATTGTGGTATCAAATAGAGCTGAATGCTGTGGTACTACTTGAATCAAGGATGTTTGAGATTTCCTATCCAACTCATTAAAATCTTGTCCACTAGGCTGCAATGTAATCTTTCCTTCCTGTGGAGTATACAAGCCAGCAATAACAGAACCCAATGTTGTTTTACCACTCCCATTCTTACCAACGAGTGCAATTACTTTACCGCGTTCAACCTTCATTGAGATATCTTTTAGTACAGGGGTATTTGACGAGCTTTTGTATGAGAATGAAACATTATCAAGTGATATTGATTTCACTGATGTCGCATCAGAAGTCTTTTGAGTTTGGCTTTCCTCGGTTGTCTCATCAGTGGATTCACCACCATCCATGAGTTTGTATACTCGATCAGCACATACAAGACCCTGTGTTGCTTCTCCGAGTGCCTTGAATACACCAGAGGTGCCCAACCCAAGTAAAAATGAGTATGTGGCAAAAGATGTGAGCTCTCCACTCGTCATCCGTCCATCAGCCACTGCTTTACCTCCAGAGGAGAATACCATATAAAGAGCTGAGCCACTTGCTGCAAACATGAAGCCCATAAATGTACCCTTTGCGGAGCTAACTTTTCTACCAAGTTCAACACACTCATCCTGTAACTTAACATATGTCTCAACCTCGTCTTTCTCGCGGTTTGAAAGTTTGACTGTTTCAATTTGTGTTATCCTCTCTTCAGCAAAACTTGCAGCCTTTTCGGCACATTCTCTTTGTTTGGCGGTTGCTTTTTTAACAAACTTGTTTAATACTACCGCTGCTGCTCCGACAACAGGCACGACACTCACAGAAATACCAAAGAGAGTTGGATTGAGTGATAACATGTGATATGTTGCAAAACCGCATGAAGAACAACTCCTTAGAATGTTTGCAAAGGTAGTTGTAACAGATTCTGATGCTTTGTTTACATCCTCGGTTAGGATGGATCCAATCGCTCCAGGAGATGTTGATGAGGTTGATACGCCTTGTTTCTTATCACCTTCAGCTGATTCTTTATTGTCTTCATCCTTTGTAGTATTATCATCTTTTCCAGATACAAACCATTCCATATCACGATTAGTCAATACTGCACTAAACAGTTTAGTACGTAACCTTTGGGCAATATTATCCTGTGCTCTATTTAGCATGGTTGTTCTTAAAAAGCTTGCAAATCCTCCACCAATCACCACAAATGCAAGAGCTTTGGATGCACTTCCTGTTGAGTTTGTAATAGCGGAACAGGTGTCACCCGCAGTACATGTCATAGAGGTACTACTCTTTTCATCTAATAACTTGCCAAGTAATTTGGGTAGTGCTGTTTGATATTATACATATGTAGAGATGGTATACTTTTAATATAAAGAAATAATCACATATGTAAATATAACATTATATGTACTAACCTTGATTAGACAGTGCAGAGCCCATCATCGCTAGAGTACCAACAGCAAGCGGGATAATCTCCTTATTTGCTTCCCCATTAAGACGTCGTTTAACTTCCTTCCTACGAGACTTATCCAGTGATGGCTTTGATTTCTTCTTGTTGTCCGTTACTACTTTTGTCATATTGGTATTGCTCTCTGTTCGAGCTCGTTTTACCTTTGGAAAGAAACGGTCTAATAATGAACCCTTACGTTTAATCTTTTTCTCTGTTATGCTCCTTTCCTCTTTCCTCTGCTTCTTTGCTAGCAATGTCTTCAGCGCCATACTAATAGGATTGATGCATGAGTGCAATAAAATGAGATTAGAGATTTTACATTCTGGCAGGATACTTACTACCAAGTATTTGGGTATCCTTTTCTTGTACAAGCTACTTATACGATGTGTTTGATGTACAGCTACGCTTCCATATCATAACAACAATATCAATATCAGTAACAATAACTCTATTAACTAATAAGTGTACTACATTTACTTCTTCGATTTCTTCTGTTTCTTACTACTACTCTTTGGTGTCTTTGTACGCTTACTCTGTTTCTTCTTCTCTGCAAGATCAATCTTAGATAATGCTTCTACTAGTTGTTCACAATTCTGTTTAACTCGACCGCTCTTCTTGTCTCCTACTTCACTTATACTTTGTTTCAATGAACTAAGTTCTGCACTTGATAAGAGTCCTTCATCTTCGTGACCTTTTATATAGTTGATAAAGTGTTTTGTGGAATTCAGGACTTCATCTCTTAGCTTGGCTTTATGAGTAAGGCTCGAGTCGGCCAATGAAGAAATCAACGTCTCAACAACCTTACTGCAACTCTTCTTCGTATTACTTATTGCCTTTTGTGACATGGATTCTTCAGAACCATCGTGCTTGTAAATAGATGATAAGATCTTGATTGATGAGCACTTCATGAAGGGAGAATGAGCATCTTTACTTGCAGCAGCAAGAGGCTCAATTAGTATTAGTGATGCTAAACTTGGCATCCGATGGATCAAATCTTCAAATACACAAGTGTGTATCTTTGTTGCCTTGCGTGAGCTCCAATCATCAATGGCACTGACATAAATATCCTTCACCTCATCGGAGTCTTCCACATTGGGGATACACCTCAGAGTCGTAATCAATGCAACACTACAGCAGGAACAGTGAGCCAAACTCAAGCTACGCTTCATCTCTTCATATATGTCAGACGATGCCTTCAATACAAGCTCTTCACTCGATTCATTGGCACTAATTCTAAACTTTGATATCTTATCTTTCACTAATACCGTCAAGCGATCAAGAAGAGCCTTCTTCTCACTGAGAGACTTCTTTGTATTCGTGGATGTGGAAGAGGCTATACTCTTTTCAATAGCCTTGCGAGACCGCAAGATGGGAACGATTGATCCAAGAACCCCTGCAAGTGGAAGCCAGCCACTCTTGAAGACAGATGGACTGAATAGTGCATCCAGTAAACCAGCACAACGCAATCGATAACACAAGTCGATTCGCTCCCTTTCAGTTTGAGATTCCTTACGAGCTTCTTGCTTCAACTTGATCAGCTGAGCCAGTGCCTTATCAGCACCTGCATGATGTTCCAGTATACCCATGCCACTATCACTCATTTCAGCATCACTATCTTCGAGTAAAAGATTCTCAAGCTTTGTTGGGTCTAGTTCTACATCTTCATCTTTATCATCATCGGTACTTTCCTGGCTGCTGCTCTCATCGTCTGAACTATTTCCTACCTCTTCGTCTAAATCCATGCCAGATGCGTCAACAAAAACTGCACTGTCTCCCAAAGCCTCTGACGAATCACTCTCGTCATCAATGGATTCGTCTTCGCCCTCCTCTTTATCTTCCATTGACTTTTCTCCACAGACTGACTCGATTAGAATGCTCATCACATCTTCATCGACTAGGTTCTTCAGTGACTCGTTCTTGGCACTCAGTCCAGTGATGACTGATATAACATTAGACCATGCAAGCTTGACAGACTCCCTTGCAAGTTTAGATCTTGCGGCTTGGATCGGATGTTCATTCCCAACATCCTCTCCACCTACTGCCGAGGATAGTATATTCACGAGCAATCCAACCAACATTGCCAAAGGGTTTTCATCATCGTTGTCGTCAGTCTTCTTGAGTTTCTCACCCTCAATTACACTGCAGAATGCTTCAACGCTATCGGCTAAATCAGAGATAAACTCATGCACTGATTGAATAATATCCTCATCTTCCTCGTCATCTTGATCTTCTTCTTCTTCTTCCTTCCCATTATTTGAATCTGGCTTGCCACAACTGTTTAGTTGTAGATGAAGAGACATCATTAGTGAAGCACAGCTCGTTGTAAACACAGCCTTGGCATGTAGCAAGTCCTTGTCGCCAGATCCACCACATTCCTTGACTAGAGCCTCATTGGCAATGTTCTGAACTCGAAGCATAGCCTCCTTTGACGTCTCTACAGGATCCTCGTCATTATCAGAATCATCATCTAGATCCAACGATAGAGATTGATATTGCTTAGCGCCACTACTACTGAGAAGAGAGGAGATGCCATTAATCTCATACAATATTCGATAAATCGATTCTTGTGCACTGCCTTTTCCACTACCATGTAACTTTGCCTTGATAGACACAACAAACTCAGAAAGCAGAGAGTAAAATCTTGCAGACATAATTGATCGGGTAGGATGAGATATTGATGTTATTTCATGCTCTTTCAGTATCTCTTTAATACGAAGACCAGATGAGAGTTCCTGAGGTGGAGGGTTTGATTCTGCAGTATTCTTTGCCTTGCCCTTCTTCTTTTTCTTTGAAGATCCTTTCTTATTGGTAGTGGCTGAATTGTCTTCAGCTGACAACTCTGAGCAGTCAAAGAATGCCCCCGACATGAAGAACTTGATCACTCGTTTGGCTACTTCATTGGCAGATCCACTTGTGAGGTCACGCTTGGCAAACTTGTACATCAACTCAATGTAAACGGTTGCGTGATGCAAAGTTGTTGCTGATACAATCTCTTCCTCCAAGAAGGATAAATAGCTTTGTATCAAAGCTTCCTTCATACTCTTTGATTCCTCGCTCATAGTAGAGGAGTCTTCTTCTAACATCAACAGCGAGCTCACCGTTGACGTTTTGGATTTCGTATCAAATCGAGGCTCGGCTAATAGAAAGGCCTTGACAAAAGCTAAGCGTCTTTCAGCGTTGCCGTTAACTTGACAACAGTATTCAACCAACTCACCAAGTGCTTTCGATGTCAATGGTTTGAGATGGTGTTCCACATTGCTACCTCCACTCTTCTTTCCCCATCCTCCGGTGGCACATAGAACATTGATAAACACTGTTGTGACAACTTCAGGACAGAGCACACTCCCGATGAGACTTGGAGGTAATACAATTTTGAGTTCAGATGATCCACAAAGTGCACAGACAATTTGAAGGGCTAATGAACGGCAGTCATTCGATGCTTTACTTTCCCCTCCCTTCAAGAGTTGATTAACAACTACATGTTCAATAATCTGTTCGATGATTGAAGTGTATTCTTCTTCCTTATCTGATTGTAATTGCCGGTAGCCTCCTTCAGTCTTCTCAGTCAAATGCATCCACAGAGTGTTCCATGCAGCATGACAACGAGGATATACAACGCAAGAAGTTGCTGCTAATGCTGGCACAAGTGTTGAAATTGACTCGGCAGTTATGACAGGATTGTTCAAAGGATAATCAAGCTTCTTCTTCTTCTTGGTATGTGTTTGTAAATACAATGCAACAGCAATCTGTTCCGCTGACAATGTCTTCAACCAATGTTCCCAGTCAGTTGAGTTTTCTTTCTTGGGAAGGAGAAAGGAAGGTATAATTACATTGTTTGTAATGTCAACAATTAGCTTGGCACTAGAGTTTGCATCATCAGATAAAGCTGAGAGTAGTTCCATAAGAGCGTGAGAAGATGATTCTCTCATCCACGGCTTGTAATTGTATAGATCGATCAAATCTTTGGTATATCCTTCAATGACCTGTCGGTAAAGGAGTGGAAAGGTTTGAATAGAGGATATGTAAGATGAATATATCATATATAATTTGCAAATGATGTTTTAGTGCCAAAGAGGAAGAGATTCGAGATGATGATCATGTTGTGTTTTATATACGCTCAGACATCCAAGGAAGTTAAATATTGCTCCATGAGCTCAAGCTCTTTCAGCAGTTACTGCAAACGTTTATGGGAAGTTCATCAATCATTGCATATACACATACACATCTTTCTCTCGATCTCTCTCCCTAAACATCTCTATTCATAGGCAACAATGTAAAAGATTAGCAATATATATTATAACTCACCTCAGAAGGAAAATCAGATTGTGATAGTATACCACTCCGAACAATAGCCAATATACCAAATAATCTACCAAATGCATGATCTCGTGCTTCAATTCCTTTCATACCACCACCAAATCGATTCTTCTTATTCTTATTGGATGATCCTTTATCATCAGATGGTGGTGTGAGAAAGTCTGTAGTTGCTAATAACTTGTTCCGAACAATCATGGCAGGGTTTGTATCATCACTACTACTACCGCTAGTAGCAGTACTAGTATCTTCTTTCATAATCTCATATAAATATGGATACCCCACCTTCATAAAAGATGCCAAGCACGATGCAAATCCCTGACGACTAGCCGCACGTCCAGTACACAAACCATTCATCAATCTTGTTATTGCATACGCCGCATCTTTACAATTCACATCATCATCATCACTACCATCCTTCTTTAGTGATGGGAAACAGTGTTCGATCAAATCTCTTGCTGCAATGGATCGAATAGTTGGTGAATCTTCCGAAGATAGTTGATAGAATGTATCCATGAAAGGAATTACATCTTGTGACTGATTTTTATTCTCCTTCTTTTTCTTCTTCTTATCATTTGATTGTTTGGTAGTATCTCCTACTTCTTCGGCATTGTTGTCAATACTTTCATCTTCTGTCGTCATACCGTTCTGGTCGTATGCAGCGTTGAT
>Ga0214480_100048_pt1 | contig 43920 bp, 25 predicted proteins | sample M1_20Mar14CPVII9_3_FD_165042 | JGI IMG/M metagenome (GOLD analysis project Ga0214480, IMG submission 165042) | Marine eukaryotic communities from Monterey Bay, California, United States - M1_20Mar14CPVII9sort6BwellE17 | ecosystem: Environmental > Aquatic > Marine > Unclassified | place: USA... | reverse complement strand
GATGAGGGTATATCTTGTTGTACATCTTCAATCTCCTTTGATCCAATCAAATTTGAGTCTAACAGTATCCTTTTTCTACCTTCACCTTGATGTACATAATCTACTATAACCTCATCTCTCACAACCTTAATCTTTGGATGTACACCATCCAATTCTACCATTTGTGTTGCTAAGTATGGTTTTATTGGGCTATCCTTATTACTTAATAGATTGTGCACATGTTTGGAAGGTACAGATATCGACGGCAAATTGTATGTTTCAGTGAGGGTATCTGTGTATGATTTCCATGCTTCATCGTCGTTTATTATTATTATGTTATCATCTTGTGGTTGTAAGAATAAGGATGTTGTTGATGTAGAGTAGGTTCTTGTGAATGATATACTGTTGATGGGTGCAATATGATATGGTGATGAATATGTTTTGTGACGAGCACATGATATGTAGCAACGCCTTGGTGTGTTGCAACTTCGTGAGGATGACCTATGTATTACATTATTTGCAAATGTAGATAATGTAGAGAATCTATGATGACTTCTACATCCGTATTGCAATCTCCTGAAGCCACATTGAAACATCAGCATATCACTTGTCAAAGATGATGAGCTATCGACGGCCTCAATAATTGAAAATTTGTACCACCAAGAATGTATAGATACTAAAGATGTTAATAGATATACTAATGGTATTGTTGTTGATCGGCGGTGCTTCTTACCAACTTGAAGAAGGTCGTTCCTATTGGCCACCATCTTCGCATCCGTCCTATCCCGCATCATCATCATTGATGAGATGAGTTGGAGTGGGATTTAACTATGGCGATAGAACGTCTTTTATTGATATCTTGACATTGTGGCATACATAGTACAGCAGTGCAGTCAATATACATAGCCTTGCGCCGCTTACTTCGCAGAATATGGCGTTTGGTATAGATCTATCACGGTTGTTTACTCCACACACACATCATTAATAGATATACCGGGTATTATTGCAGACGGCGTAGATACCACGATATAGAAGGATACTCTATCAACATCAAAAAGTGATGTACCTAACATAGATATACAATCTATCTATTGCAGATGCAGAAAGATAATAAACTTCATACCCTACAGATCATTAATATATGATTATGGTAGTGGTATGTTAATGGTATGTTAATTTTATGTATGTATATCGGAGTTATATAAACATGTGATGCGGTTGCTGATCTGAGGAGTGTGTTTGCAAGGAGTTTATTAACATCATCGCGATATCATTTCAATAGATTACTTCCTCACAACAATGATACCCTCATCAATAAACATTGGTATTACAGTTGAATATATAATTCCAACCTTGTGTACTTTACCATCGGGCGGTGAAAGTTTCGAATTACCAACAATCTTTCTATTCAAACGTTGTTTACCAAGTTCTGTATTCATAAATAATCTTTGCAATCCATTCTCAACTTGACGTACATTGAATTTTAACGTTGATTCATATAGTGGAATAATCTTTGCTTTGAGAATGTGTTTCATTTGTTGTCCTGTGATAATTGATGGATCGGGCGCACCAGCTTTTTTTCTCTCTTGGTAGTAGATTGAATCTAGAGACCAAACAAGTATTGGATTCGGTACTAGTCCACGGTTTGAGAGGAAGGCAGTTGCTTCTTTCTCAAGCCCATTGGATGTGTAGAAGAAATAAAAAGCAGCAGCTCTGTCGGGGTTTCCTAGACTGTTGAACAATGCTGGATGTTCGTCGAGTATTATCCTATCAACAACTTCGTTAACTTTGAATTGTGTGTTTAGTATCTGTTCTTCAATGGGTATTGTATCAAATCCCCATCCAATTCCACCGTTAGTCAAACCGCTTCCATTGGGTATTATAATACTAGGTTTTGGTAGTTGTTTAATCAGTGGAGGTGGTTCAACCAAAGGTCGTTTAACCATCAAAGACTTTTGATAGTCAAGCGAAGCTTGTTGCAAAGATTGTAAAGAATCATTAAAGATTGACGTCGTGCCAATACTTCTCGTGGCTATAGAAGATTTGTTAGGTACATTATTGGATTTAGTATGACTGCGATTTAACAACGGTTGTAATGTTGAGATTACTCGACTTTGGGGAACGGCTTTAGCTACGAATCGCAACATCTATCCTACAATCAAACCTCCTCAAGCCTCACAGAAGAAGCTATTGAAACAACAACCAACACTGGACAAAGAGATTGTAGTGATGAGAATTTTTATTCAATGAGGTACATATTCATATCATTACCAACTGATTTTCATTTTAAAAAAAATGGAAATGCTACATACCCTCACTTTACAAGCATACAGACATTGACCATTAGTGTTCGCGAATTTAAGTATACAGAGCATTGGTCCTCTTACCTGTTCGTTCTGCAACAGCAGTAGTAGGATAAGTAGTAGCAACTATTACAGAGCATTGATCTTCCTATCAAATCAACATCAAACAAAAACAAAGCATCAACACAACGGAGGATAGCTTATCAGGGGTAAAGGATGAAAGTTTTGGCATCATTGTCCTTCCTCTCATTACCATTTGCGGTCGGCGGCCATAACGAAGATAATACTTCTCATTTATCCCTTCCCGGCCCAGTTGAGCTCGCTAAGTTAGAAGTAATTGGGAAAAATACATTACAGACATCCTTTTCACCGCCATTATTCGACGGTGGATCACCTGTCACTTCGTATCTAGTTGAATATGACAAGGAGGCTGGTGTTCCAGAAATACAACGCATTGTTACGTCACAGAATCTAAATACAAATGAAATCCAATCAATCACAACTTCAGCCGACGATGTGAATGAAATTCAAGTAATTCAAACAACCGCAACACCTCAAGCTGAAGTACAAGCTATTACAGTATCGCCCACATATGGAGACACGACAATTGACGCTGCCTATAGCTTTGCTGTTAGCCTTGATACAATCAGTACCGGTGGATCACTTCAGTATTCTGGTCAGATTAGTGCCAATGCGGCAGCAGACGGCTCAAGAACATCACTTGCAAACATCTTGGAAAACATGGCCAACATTCACGCTCGTCCAATAGTTGAACGGTCTACTATGAATGCTGATGGAGGACATACCTATCTTGTTACGTTTCCCACATCAATGGGTAACGTACCAGAGCTGCAAGTATTCATGAGTGACCTTCCCATTTCAATTACAACTCTTCAACAGGGAAATGCGTTAGAAGGTTCATTTAGATTAGAATTCATGGGTGAATTAACTGCCGATATTCCGTACGATGCATCCACTTATGAAATGCAAAGTCAACTCGAAGATCTCGAATCAATTGGTGCAGTTTCTGTCTCACGTAGTTTTGCAGATGAGCAGAATGGATTCGTTTGGGAAGTCGAGTTTCTATCTGACAGTAACGGAGGTAATCTACCACCCATGATTGTTCATGGTGATGGTTTACGAACGAGCAATCCTAGTATTGGCGGAGCAGATGTAAATGTATCTGTCGGACGTGATGGAAGTTACATCTCTGGTAGTTTTACACTTGCTTTTCTCGGTGAGGAGACGAATCCCATTCCATTTGATGCTGATGCGTCTACAGTCAAGAATGAGTTGGAGGATCTATCAACAATTGCTCGTGTTAATGTGGAGCGTACGCCTCTGGATGTTGTTGGCGGTACTACGTGGACTATCTCATTTCTAGAGGATGGTTCAATGCTACATCGTGGTGATATGCCACTACTTGTAGTTGATTCCTCTCTCCTCACAGGAACGCCTGGTGGAAGCCCATCAATTGTCGTGACTGAAGAGAGAAAGGGGACAATCAAAGAAGTACAAACAATCACAGTTGATGGTGGAACGGGTGTTAATGTTGATCCAACTTCTAGTTTCAAGTTGAGATTTGAAGGACAAGAGACTGGTGATATTCTAGCTTTACCTCTCGGTGGCAATACATGTCTCGGATCTACAAAGGCGAAGCAAATTATTACAACAAGCACGGTCGATACCTCGGGTGTTGGGGGAGATGACTCTGTATCGCATCTTACTTCCTTTCAACTCTCCTATGAAGGGCACACAACTGGAACAATCATGGCAAATGGTGTCTCTTGTGAGGAAACATCTACTTTGATTGCTCAAGAATTAATGAAACTACCACCTCTTTATGAAGTGTCTACATCTGGATCAAGTACTGGTGTAGGAGACGAAGGTTGTTCGTGGACGGTTACATTCCTTAGTGTCATGGGAAGTCCCGAATTAATGACAGTGACTGCACAAAATGGCGATGAATATGCAGGTCCAAGCCACTCTGTGACACTTGGAGATTCATACTCAATTATTCGTGATACAATTACAATCTCACAACCAGTTGGATATGAAGGTGATGTCAATCTCATCCAATCAGAGCTATCCAAACTGAGTAACATTGGAACCATTACCGTCTCACCAGCAAATGCAGAACCCGATAGTTTTGGTCAATGTTCATGGCAGATTACCTTTGAAAGCAAGGCTGGAGATGTTGTTCCACTCGAGGTTGCTCGTAGTGGTACCACTGACTACTCAACAAATGCCGAATTAAACTCTGGCAATCGAATTGTGGTTACGGATGATACAGTACAAGGCACGTCTGTGCCAGTTTCAGGTGACTTTAGACTTGAATTCGATGGTCAATTGACTGGCTACATGCCTTATGACGCATCCGCCGAGCTTGTCAAGTCTTCATTAGATGCTCTTAGTAATATTGGTGAAGTCTCAGTATCGACGATTGGTCCTGATGAGAATGATTGTCATACTTGGGAGGTGACATTTGTCTCGGACCTTGGCCCTCAGCCTCTTCTTGTGGCAGATGATTTAGACATGACTGGAACGGTTACATCAATTGGAGTTTCCAAAGCTACTGTTGGTATACTTCCTCCCTTCGATGGACCCGACTATGGATCAATCGTCGTCCAGGACACACCTGATCTGTCAACTCTCATTCCTAATTTGAAGCAAGGCATACCCTATTATGTTAGAATCAGCGCTTCGAATGCATTGGGGAGTTCTCCATACATAATGCCTTATCCCCCGAAAGAAACACCCTATCCACATCAACCTGCACCTCCATCTGAAGTTACGTTGACTCCCAAGGATGGTTCTACTCTCACGGTTGTTATCGAAGGGAGCTTTCATGATGGAGGCGAAGATGTCACTTCTTATAGAGTAGACTACAGTACACAACCATTTGTACAGGAACGTCAACGCATCTCATTGACTTGCTTTCCCGAGCCCGAGATCCAATCCATATCAACATTGGCTACAGATATTAATGAAATTCAATACCTTGTCCTTGATTCAAGTTATAGTGGAAATGGACAAGTCAAGGAGGTTCAGAATATCCAATGTGACGCCACGGGTGGCACATTTGGTCTATCTCTACTTGGAGAGACTGCTTACATTTCTTATGATGCAGATGAAAATGGCATTAAGGAATCATTAGAAGCCTTGTCAATGGTTGATGATGTGTCTATAGTATTTAGCAATGGCAAGACTTCGGCCTGCGCACCGTTTGATGGTTCTTCAGCTGGCGATTTTAGTATAACCTTCGAGTCGTTGACTAGTGTAAATGGTGATTTGCCACAACTTACTGCTGAAACTAGTGGTCTTGATGGAGCTAGACATGTGGTTACATCGACAGAAGTTGATGGTGATGCACCACTAAGTGGAGATTTAAAACTGTCGTTCCGAGGAGCAGTGACTGAGTCGATTGATGTTTCGTTGGATTCTACAGATCTAGCTAATGAGATTGAGTCCTCTCTCGAGGCACTTGATACAATTCAACAAGGTGGCATTGTAGTTGCGGCCGTTGATCTTGCTCAGGGTGGACATGAGAAGATTTTCAGCATTGAATTCCAAGGCTCAGGTGTCGGAGGCAATATTGAGGCATTGGAGGTTGTACCGGAATACTTGCAAATCCTTGGATCGTCTGCAGATGCCTTTGTCTTGTCTGATGGAGAATCCTATGCAGCTCGAAATGGCGTGGAAACAATCACTTCTCGTGTTGGAAACGAACTCTCTGGTCACTTTCGTCTTCGTCTGCGTGGTCATACAACAAAAAAGATTCCATTCAACTCTTCCGATGAAGAGATGAAGGCACGGTTGGAAGAGTTGCCAAACATTGGTGAAGTGGATGTGACTAGAAATGGTCCATCGAAAGAACTCGCCTATTCGTGGCAAGTCACCTTCATCGCTAACCCAGGGTACTTTCCTCCAACTGCACGCAATGTCGACGAGCTTGAGTTCATCAATGAACTATCCACCTCGGTTGAATCAGACATTTCCGCCATGGTCACGATTTCTACTATTAGAGAAGGTGATGATCGACTTGGTGGTCAATTTCAAGTTACATATAATAATGGCCAAACGTCAGAGACTACTCAACCACTACAGAGCTTCATCTCAGCTCAAGACCTCAAGATGGAATTAGAAGCCTTGCCAAACATTGGACAAGTTACTGTCGTCCGGTCTAGATCGTTGGTCGGGTATGAATGGGATGTTGAATTCACATCTTGTGCTCTAAAGAATGGTGTAGAAGTATGCAATGATGGAGATTTGCTACCTTTGGTAGTGTCGGATGTGAATCTCCAAGGCTGTGGTAACCCTACCTTTGCTGTATCAGAGTTGACAACTGGTAGTGGGGCTAATTCAGGGTCCGACGAGGTTTCATTTGATGGCGTGTATCCAATCACACACGACATTCAAAATCTCAATCTTGGAACACCCTACTACACTCAGGTCAGACTACGTAATTCACAAAGTTATGGATATAGACAACTATCTCTTCCGTTACATGCTACACCTCAACACAACCCTCCAGGTCCACCACGACCAGTCGTTTTGATTGAATCTACAAGTACTAGCATCACAGTCGGATGGGAAAAGCCAACAATTAATGGTGGCAAGTCTGTGTCGGGTTACGAGTTGTGGATGGATTCTTGGTCTGGAGGAGACTCGACTCTAGTTTATGATGGTGTCGGTAAGCCTGACGTCATGCAGTACACAGTTAGCACGAGTGATGTTGGCCAACACAGCCAGATTATCGAAGCAAATCGCCAATACCAATTCCAAGTGAGAGCTATAAACCAGTGTGATACCGACGACTCGTCACGTTCATGTTATGGAGAGTTTAGTGACGTCTCACTCTTTACAGTTCGTGATCCACGAGCACCATTACCACCGTCGATGCCACAACGTGATGCTGGCACGACTGTCACTTCGTCAAGTGAAGCGTCCATCTCCGTGTCTTGGTTTCCTCCACTTGATAATGGAGGTTCACCCATTACTGGCTACATTTTGTATGTGAAGGACTTTGAAGGGACAATGTCCAACTATGCATTGGGAGCTGAGACGACAACATATAAAGTTGATTCACTCCGTCCAGGAGAAGTGTATAGATTTCATGTTGTTGCAATTAACGACTTGGGCAAGAGTGGTAATAGTCCAGTGTTGTCAACATTGGCTGCCGTCCATCCTGGATTGAGTTATGACGAAGAGCCTGAATACTCCAAGCTCAACTACCGTCCTACCATTATTGACGTTCATGAAAATTCACTAACAACAAAATGGTCTCATCTGCCTGCCGATATTGCTGGCGGTTCACCCATCACGGGCTTCAAGCTTTACATGTACAATTACACATATCCACTACTTCATAGTAATGCTGATCACATCAAACAGGAAGTGCAGCATATTAGTATTGTAGACGATTCTGTAACAACATTGGAAGAGCAAGTATTTACTATTCAAGCATGTGATGATGCCAATGAGGTCTCGGGCGGTTATTTTACACTAACCTTCGAGAACGAGACTACTAATAATTTGTCATTTGACGCCTCAGCATTAGATGTCAAGATCGAGCTCGAACAACTTTCTACAATTGGTACTATTCAAGTAACAAGAGACGAGCTCCAAGATGATGCATACGAGTGGGTGGTCACCTTCCTTGATAGATTTGGAAATGTCCCGTTAATCTCTGTGGATGATCATCTGACTTGTACATAAGCAACTTCGTTTTATGGTATGTGGTGGCCTGCACACACATCATATGTCCTAGAGCCTACCTAAAAATGAAGAAGTTTACACAACAATACACTACATGTACTACTATCTTCAAAACGTACAACAACATTTATCCTTTATATCACTATACTTCTTACACCGTACAAGCCATCCATTTATGCTCCTCAAGCCACCCTCGACACCTCATCATTTTCATATGATGTTCATATATCATGTACCCTCCGACTCGTCTTCATTATAAGATTCATCAATTGATACCTGTCTAAAGCATCATCTACTTGTTCCACAAACGTCTATTTATTGGCACTCTTAACCACAAGAGATACCTTTATTTTTTTTAGGGCGAGTCTACGTTCACGTCCTTTTTTTTCCAAAAACAACACTTCACTAAAAACAACACTAAAGTATTAATGACATACAACCTCAATAACAACAAACAAAGAGGGAATAACAAGGTTGACGTCTCCTATACACCTCCACAGTCATGTGGTCGTTATTAGGGATTGTTACTCTGCTAATTAATTTAGCAACAAATGACGCATCACGAATTTCTGTAGGACGAAGAAATAAACATACACAAGGAACCTTCACTGCATCGTTTCGGGGTTACAAGACTACAGATATATCCACACATGCCACGGCGGATACAGTCAAGACTGCATTAGAGAATTTACCAAGTATTAATCTCGTTGATGTGGAGTCTACATCAACTGGTTGGAGTATATCATTTCAATCAGAGGCGGGTGATCTTCCATTAATTGAAACAACATCTGGAAGGTTATTAAATGATAATGCCAAGGTTGTTGCAACAGAAGTTGTGAAAGGAGATGCAGCTACATTAATCTACGACGGATCAGAAACACCAGGAAGACGAACATTAGAGGCATTGGATTTAACATCCGATTCAGGTTATGCATTCAAGGTTGCACCAATTAATGCTATTGGGGATGGAATATTGAGTTCTGCATCAATTGTTACAGTCGCTCGTGCTGGTGCAAGTGCCTCAAAAACGACAGCCACGGGTAGTGCATTATCTAGAGGTGTTGCCGGATCTATTCAAGAAGAGCAAATTGTTACATTTTTATCCAATGATTGTAGTACAGACAAGCTCATCTTGTCATTTGAATTAGTATCTGATGCTCAAACTGAGAACCTTTGTGGTGCTACAGAAGATGAATTTGAGATTGCATTGAATGAATTATTGGGTAGTAATAATGATTCTGTGCACGTGTCAAGAGAAGATGTATCATCCTCACTAGGACATAGTGGATATTCGTGGTCTGTAACATTTACTTCTCGTTTGGGAGATGTTCCAATGCTGACTGTTGATAAGTTTCAAGTTGGTAATGGTCATGATGCCTCAGGAAAGCAAGGCCTTGATGGGAATTATGTAGTAGAATTCTTGAAAGGACAATCAAATGAGTTTACAATTGAACCAAAGAAGGCTTCTGGCTCGGTTGTTCGTGATATTGCAACCTATGCTGGAATGGAAGGTGGAGATGCCTTCTTCACAGAGTTGTGGACATCGGATGTATCAATTGTTGATGGATCACATACATGGTATTCAGATGGAGGTGTTGCCTCTTACAATACATTGTTATATATTGAACAAATGATTGGTATTTCCAAATCTATTACACTCCCATTCCATCTCTCAATGGACACGTCTGAGGCTTTGCCTTGGGGACGTATTGATGGTATGTATTCACAGACGAGTGATATTAATGAGATATCAACAGTTACACTCCAAGATGCCTTGGCAGAATTACCAAACGTTGGCAAAGTACAAGTGACACAAACAAATCAAGAACATGATGCTTCAATGAATTACTTTATTGTTACATTCCGTGATGTGTTTGGTGAATATCCCTTACTATCAGCTTCTGATCCATCCATTATGATATCACGAAACGACGGACAATTCTCGGCAACAGAGGTACAAACAATTACATTATCAGTAGACAAGCCATTTATTTACGAGGTTCAAAGTATAGCCGTCTCGAATGACGATGCATCATTTGATCTATCCTTTAAAGATGGACCAAGCACTAGTTTGATATCATGTAACTTTGCCTCTATAAATGAAGCTCAAGAGGCCGTATCATCAATTGAATCAGAATTGAATGCCTTGCCAAATGTCAAAGTCTCAATAGACACTGCAGTTGGTGGTTCAGGCTTGGAGAATGTTCCGTGGACGTACAGGGTTACATTTCTCGATCCTGTTGGGCCCTTGCCATTATTGAACTCCAACAAGGCTACTATTACACAATTAGTTCAGGGTGAATCAACACTTGGTGGTTCAATTGTACTTTCCTATGAGGGTGAATATACTGATGATATTGCCTTTGATGCATCTGCAAAAGATGTCAAGGACAAGTTGGAAATGCTTAGTACTATTGATGAAGTAAATGTACGCAAGATTGACAAGTATACTGGTTATCAATGGGCTGTCTCATTTACGGGTAATGCAGGCAATCTACCTCTCATGGTGGCACATGACAACATCTATGAAGTTCAGTCTATTGAAACTAGTGGTGGACAACCCACTCCGCTTGGAGGGTCATTTACACTCTCATATCTATCAGAGGAGACGGGTCCTTTGTCATTTGATAGTTCTGCTGATATGATCAAGTCATCGTTAGAATCACTTCCCTCTATTGATCATGTTGATGTTAGTCAAGAGATGTTTGAACACGGCCAAGCTCAATGGTTGGTAACATTTAGACTACCTTCCACACCAGTTCAATTGGTTGTCAACAAGTCCAACAACATGTCGGGAACTTTGGATGATTTTACCATCTCTACTTTAGTTTCTAGTGTATCACCATCTTTGGTAGCTCAATCAGGCTCGGCACCAATGATAGTAGTAGAAGAACAGGTAGCAGGTCTACCCAGCTACACGGGTCAATATCGAGCCGAGGCGGCTGGTGAATACTCCTTGGCAGTTCTTCAACTTGATGGTGGAGGGTTGAATGCCAAGTATTATGATAATCAATGGATGCTTGAGGATCCAGTAATCGAACGAGTTGATCCAACGATTAACTTTCACTGGGGATCTGACATTATCACTCAGTATGGACGTGATTATGTCAGTGTTCGATGGTGGGGTAAGGTTCGGCCACAGACAAGTGAGCCATATACTTTTTATCTTCACGCAGATGACGGTGCGAGGCTCTACATTGATCATGAGCTCATATTAGACTTGTGGGAAGAGCATTCGATTGAAAGGAAGGCAACTGTTGACCTGACTGCCGATGCATTTCATGATATCAAGGTTGAATACAAGGAGATTACTGGTGATGCTCACATCCAACTTGAATGGAGTAGTCGTTCTCTACGGAAACAAATCATTCCATCATCTCAACTATTTCATCCTTCACACATTGTTGGAAGTCCCTTCACTACAACTATCTCTCCTGGCGCTGCTGATTATCCACATAGTGACTTTATTGATGATATGCTATTGCCAGGTCAAAATAGATCAGTTGCAATTGCTGGTGACAAGACTTCCTTCTACCTCCAGGCTAAAGACTCGTCGGGTAATGACAAGATTACAAATGCCGATGCTCAAGGAGATTTGCAAGAGGAGCAATTTGAGGTGGACATCGTTGGAGATCATGGCCTGGTGACAGGTGATGTGACTTACATTGAGGATGGTCAATACCGTGTAGATTACAATGTACTCAAAGCCGGTACTTATCAAGTTCATGTCAAGACTGGTGGCACTGATATTTACTGCGGACTCGGTGAGGATAATAAGTGCTCACCCTTTACACTGACTGTTCTTCCAGGTGCTACCTTGGCATCTACATGTGAAGTTGAGGCATCATTTGATCCTGTGGATGACATGGTCGAGGCCAAGGCTGGTGAAATTGGTAATCTATACCTCCAAGCAAAGGATGCATTCGGTAACAATCGTATCTCTGGTGGCGACGATGTTCTTGTATTGTTCAAGAGCACCTCCAATCCTGACATTCAGTACCGTGGTAATGCAGTCGATAGAGATGATGGCACATATTCCATCTCATACTCAATTCCTCTTGCGGGAAGTTATCAAGTATCAATCACAATCGGGGGAGAGCCCGTCAAGCTTTGTGTTGGTCCAAGTGGAGATCGTTGGGATACTCGTCAATACAATGGTATCAGTGTATACTCATCACCATCATTCTGTAGTTTAGAGATGGACGTCAACCTCAATGTTATACATCGTGAGTTGCATGGTATCACATCAACACTAGTAGAAGATCAACACGAGGGATTGTCTTCTGCCGTAGTTGGTGTCGAGACTGGTTTCACAATTGAAGCACGAGACAAGTTTGGCAATCTGAGATCAGGAACCAGCACTTCCAACATTGACGAGAGTGGTGATGGAGAGTCGGATGCCTTTCTCGTGTCACTCGTTGGGCCAAGTGGACATACTACTCTTACATCCACGGCAGTACAAGTCTTGACATCGTCCGATAGCATCACTTTTGGCTACTTTCGTCTGTCTTTGGGTGGACAAGTTTCTGAAGACTTGCCACATGACATTTCTGGACCTGCCATGCAAGTACTACTCTCCTCATTGCATGCTGACGATAATGTTATCGATTCAACATCAGTTCAAGTGAGCAGATCTAATATTGACGGGAATTATCAATGGAAGGTCACCTTTGTAGATCATTTGGAGCTCTGGTCACAACATCCATTGTCAGTATTGCCTGGTTCTGATGGCTTTGACTCTGTTTCTGATACAATGTCAGTGACAAAGCAACCAAGTGCTGGTATCTATCCCGTCCACTATACTCTTTGGGAGAAGGGAATACATGAACTAAGCATTGTCTCGGGTACAACTTTAGTATCGGATTCTTCACACACTGTTGATGTGACAAATGGCTTGGTAGATGCAACTTCATCTTCAGCTTTTGGTAATGGTTTGGAAGTTGGAATTGCTGGTGAAGAATCATCATTTGAAGTTCACGTTAGAGATGTTCGTCAATCGGAAGTACAATCCATCAAGACACATGCCACATCGATTGATATCATTAACGAAGTACAACAATTACAAGTATTATCAAATGCAGGAGAAACCTTTCAACTTACATTTCGAGGTCAACAGACTGGTACCATTGAGGTTGATTTGTCAACACTTGACGATGTTACGAACGAACTAGAAGCACTTTCATCCATTGGACAAGTTAGTGTATCATCAGTAGATGGGTCATTTGTTATTCAAAACGGAGACACTATTGACGTCGAGTTTGAGACTGAGCTTGGTAGTCTTTCATTGTTGACGAGTAGTGGGTCTGAGGTAATTACAAAACTTGTCGACGGAGAGACACCTCATCGAGCCGAAAGGCAATCTATTTCTTGTAATGCTGATGGCGGATACATTATCCTCTCATTCAAGGATTCTACTACAACTATTGACCATGACGATGATATCAGTACCGTGACTTCCAAACTCTCCAATCTATTTGGCAACAACGTGACAATTGTTGAACCTGATGATTCAATCACAACAATTTGCAGTAGCTTGGAAAAGACGGTGTTTATCGTCTTTCCAATTACACTGGGTGATGTAGAGCCACCAAATGTTAGCTTTAATGCGTTGGAGAATGGTGTCATGTCAATATTTGGTAATGGAGAGGAGCATTATGGTGCCGTCGATGGTATTAGTCCAATCATGGGATACTTTACACTCTCATTAGATGGAGATGAATCATCTCTCATTAGTGTTACCGCCTCGGAAGAAGAGATGAAGACTACACTAGAGAACTTACCCTCGATCGGATCAGTTAGTGTCACAAAGGATGTGTTTGGTATTCGTCAGGATCAAGATGGTCAAAACATTATCTCTGGAGAAACATCTCTATTTAGTATTTACACAATTACATTTGCAGATAGGTTTGAGGACGATTGTGAGCCTGGTCATTGGGATAATTGCCCTGCCAATATTGGTGATGTTAGTCCTCTTGTAGTTGACTCGTCAATGGTCACGTATGATATTGGCACTACACAACAACAATCAGCCCCTACCATTGAGGTGTTTGAGGTAGTAAAGGGCTCGACTGGGAACATGCTTGACGATGCCGATGACCAAGTATTGGTAGACGTTTCACTTTCTCATAATATCGAGGAAGACGTGACTATTGATTCATTTGATATTGCTTATCTTGGTGGGGGAATATACAACATTACCTACACACCCACAATTAGTGGACACTACTCAGCTTCAATCAAGGTTAACAATGAATATATATCGACAGATCTTTCGGATGATGTAATAATTTCTCCTGCATCAGCAAGTGCTCAACACTGTACACATGATATCAACTTGGTTGCAATTGCAGGTAGTGAAGAATCGTTTCATGTAGTCGCTCGTGATAGATTTGGTAATCTCGTGAATACATTATCAACCGATACTTCTCTAGAGGTTCTTCTTGAGGGAAGCTCTGATGATTGTCAGAGTGTTCAACGTCATGAAGAGCCTAGTACTACTATAGAAGAGCTTGAAATGAGTAGTCCTGAAGGTCATTACAAAATTAGTTACACCCCAAGCTTGTCTGGTGAATATCAATCTTCAATCATGCTCCAATCTCGAGGAGGATTACTTGCAACCTATTACAAGAATCAAGACTTTTCTCAACCAGTCTATGATGAAAGTACAAATTGGTGTGAGGTAGGAGAAGCATGTGACTCTACACGTCTTGATAAAGACATCTCTTTCGACTGGGGATTTGAGTCATCTCTTCCATCTGATCCTTCATTTCCAATGGAATCATTTTCAATCGTCTGGGAAGGAGAATTGAAAGTAGATGCTTCTGACGATTATATCTTTACAACTCACTTGAATGGTGGTGTACGTATTACCATTGGAGATGAGATCATTCTTGATAGCCTTGAAGATACAAGCTACTTTTCAGTTTCATCCACTCCTCTACCTTTGGATAAAGATACATTTTATGATATCAAAGTTGAGTATGTTCACAAGGAAGAAGAGGCAAAGATGCAATTGTTATGGGAATCATCTACCATTACCAAGGAAATTGTACCATCTGACGTATTCTACTACACACGACACATTAGTGAGTCTCCGTCAAGTATCACTGTTGCTCCTGGCGACATTGCAATAACGAGTAATGCTAGTGGAGAAGGTCTTGTATCATGTACAGCTTTAGAGGAGTGTAGTTTTATCATTCAGACACAAGATGTGAATCAGAATAATCGATATACTGATGGCTCTGATCCTGGTTTTGAGATTACCATTCAAGGCAGTGATGGTTGGGCGGCAGAAGGACGTGTTAATAGTGTAGCCTCATCACCTCCAGCACCCATTGAACTATCTGATATCACGATAACAAGTAATGATTGGCAATACATTGGAGAGGCAGATGTTGTTCACCTTTCAAATCATGTTACAACCAAGACAAACATGGTAGGGACATTACTTCGAGGTGATAGCCTTGTTATCGAGAGAACAATGTATACAGTTTCGGCCACGGGCACTTTTGATTCGTCGTCACTTCCACTTCAGATGCCTTACTTGGGCCCTACCAAGTCGGACGTGTCTGTCTTCAAGGCAGCAAGTAAATGCACGACTGGTACTCATATGGTCACTTATACTCCGAATGTTCGTGGGGAGTATTCAATAGATGTCAAGCTTCCGTCTGTGATTGAGGTGCAACGGGTTACAACATCTATCCGTTCGGAAGACTCACTTGGAGGTGCTTTCTCCTTGACTTATCAAGATGAGCAAGGAATAGAGCTCGAGTCTGGTACAATTGCTTTTGATGCTGATGAGACTTCAGTTCAGATGGCTATCGAAGACATTGAAAGTATTGATTCTGTCTCAATATCTCTACACGAGTGTGACAATCCTACTGTATCTTGTTCATGGGATATCACCTTCTTGTCTTTAGAAGGTGATGTCAATATGCTCAAGCCAAACACTATTCAACTCGTCGGTGACTTGTCTGATATTCAAGTCGAAGAGGTCGTCAAAGGACGATCATCCAAGTCAATCACGGGCTTTCCTCGTGCAATTGACGTTTCACCAGGTGAGACGAATCCTTCTTGGACCATAGCATATGGTAGAGGACTTGTATCGGCAACGGCAGGAGAGAAAACCTCGTTTGCCATTCAGCCTAAAGATGTTTATGGTAACGATAGACTTGCAGAACAAGAAGCAGACCTGTTTGAAGTTTACATCTATCCTGAACAAGGCAATGAGGACGGATCGATTCCTATAATGAAAGGTACTGTTCATAGAGAAAGTGAAGGCTACTACACTGTTGAATATACACCAACAACTAGTGGACATCATACAATTGCAGTAGTGCAAGCTGTGTCACTTGAGAAACAAGTGATCACAACTGGATACAATACAGTTGCCAGAGGCGGTTCCTTTATAATCAAGTTGGGCAACCTATCAACACCACCGCTGCCTTGGGACGTTGATGAAACCGCATTGAAACATGCTCTTGATACCTCCATGAGTACTTTGTCTACATTTAACGTCAAGAAGCTAGATTATGGATTATTCAACTTCAAGTATGACATAACATATGAGACATTGATGGGAGATGTACCCAGCTTTGTGGTCGATACATCTAATCTTATTGGCAATATAAATGATTGGGATGTTACCACCGTTGCAGATGGAATGTTCAAACACATCAAGCTTGATGATGACAACCAAACACATGAGATTCAATCAATCAAGGTACAAGTCGTCGATAGCTCGTCTCTTGTGGGTGCTACCTTTTCACTGTCATTCAATGGACAAGTCACGACGCCAATTGCTTGGGATGCCGATGCAGACGAAGTGAAGCAAAAGCTTGATTCACTTAGTACTGTGGGTGATATTATCGTGTCTTTGGAGGTGGACGAGGTTACAAATGAGCGTGATTATACAATTACGTTTGATCCATATGAAGGCAAGTCGTCAAACAGCTTGACAAACTTTGGAAATCTACCTCTGATTGGTATTAGCAACATTGATGATAGCATCATTATTGTTACAAGTGATACAATCTCCAACGGGGCAAGTCCTTTTCGAGTACTAGTTTCACCTTCTGAAGCAACATCTACAAATACAACTGCACATGATTATCAAGATGAGCATGGATTGAGTACAGGCATCTACAAGACTGATACACACTTTATAATTCAAAGTAGAGACAGTTATTCAAATGAGATTTACGATGGTCCATTGAGAGAGGTTCAAATTGTTGAAACCTCTTCCTCATCCAACATTGGGGGTCACTTTGAGTTGTCACTGTTTGGCAATACAACAAGACTTCAAGCTAATACATCTCCCATGCAATTAGAAAAGGCACTTCAATCCATACCTGGTGTTGGTTCTGTTTCAGTCTCATCCAACTCAGCCAAAGACTTGGTTGTTGGCAAGACTGTTGCTGTTACCAAAGGTTTGGATACTATTGTTCCAAGCGAAGAAGTTACAGAGTTTATCGTAGGAGATTGGATCCGTATTGGCGATCAAGATACAGGACAACTGTTTGCAATTACAGACATGGCGGATGTTTCTCCGTTCACAATCACATTGTCATCGCCCTACATTGGAGAATCTGATCTCGCATCAAATGTTTATCAGCATGGCTCATCTCCTTTAAATAGGAATGGATATCAGTACATTGTCTCTTTTGATTCCATCCTTGGAGACCTACCTTCATTGGATGTCGATGGAACCCTATTAGAAGGAGATGATGCAACGATTGAGGTTACTTCTTGTGATTGGAATGTGCATCAAAATCTCGACGCAATAGGGGAGGGGCACTTTTATCTAGTCTACGGAAGTGAGGAAACTCGTCTACTCAGCGTTGATGTAACTGCACAAGAAGTAGAAGATGCCATCCTGACAGACATTACTTCCATTCATGATATCTCAGTCTCTCAACAAGGATCAAAGTCTTGGGGCATACATCTAAAGTCGTTTGATGGTGAAGCTCTAGCCTTCTTTGCCGAAGGTCATTTACTAAGTGGATCCATCACAGTGAGCTCAGTCTGTCCTATTTCTGCAAGTGATCAATCTATTTACAGTGCAACATCCGTGGCAGGTAGAAGAGGTGAGGATTACATTGTCACTCTCCATGATGAATCTACAATTGTCCATGGAACTGTACAGCATATTGAGGATGGAAGATACTTGGCGACCTACAAAGCACCTCGAGTGGGCACATACTCATTATCAATCGAGAATGCCCATAGTGGAGGTCTAAGTGGCGAGTACTTTAATAATCGATGGTTGTACAATGAACCGGCATCGACAAGAGTTGATTCACAGATTGATTTCCACTTCGGTGATGATTTAGTAACAACGTCAGGCAAGGACTTTGTTAGTGTTCGATGGACGGGATATATCAATCTGGCATTTAATGAAGTGTATACCTTTACTGTGCATGTAAATGATGCCTTGAAGCTTTGGGTTGGAGATGAATTACTTATTGACGAGTATGAGAATGACGTGGACGAAGGTGCTGACGAATATAGCGTCTTCTCCGCTACTACAAAAGAGGCTCTAAAGGCAGATCAACTTGTATCAACTCACTGTAAAGAGATTCTTGGTGGCCATTTCACTTTGTCTTTTAAAGGACAACGAACTACAGAAATTTTATTTAATGCGTCTGCCTCAGACGTTAAACAAAAGCTTGAACAACTTCCATCGGTTGGTACTGTTCAAGTCACCCGTCGTCATGTGAACGAAGGATTCGAGTGGGCGGTAACCTTCCTTGATCATCATGGTAACGAACCATTACTCTCCGTGGATGATCATTTGACATGTTCATAACTCTACACTGTACAATCATCATAAAAAAATAATCTACATCTAATAATATGGTTCCAAGGAGACACACAACAACTAGCTTTATCTACATTCAATCATCTATATACAACACACTTCACAACTTTTGCAATTCATACCCCATCTAACCAAACAATTTACACATTAGGCTCTCCGTTTTCGTCCAATCCAAAGCCACCCGTTTCATCATCATCATCATCTTCATCATTAGAACTCCAACAGTTGTGGTTAGGCCACTTTAAACTCCCACTTTGCTTATTTCGCTTGAATGTACCTTTACAATGTTTACAATACACATTAATTGCCGTTTTGAAAGAATTGGGATCATTAACATCTTCAATATCTTCCTCAAAGAAATAGTAGTGATTCCACTTATTGGATCTGAAATGTCTTGATGGTGCAACCTTGCCCTCTGGAACAGAAGCAACGGCGGCTTCATAGTCATAAGCATCATCAGCAGGATGAACCCCCTGGCAACTTGCTGCATGGCTAAGCGTTTGGAGGTCTCCTTGATTGATAGATCCAGGCCACATAGTCTTATCGACGTATTCATATTTTGCACAGAGGAAATCACCACCACACTTATTACACCTGACTATTGCCTCTTCAAACAGTACTGGGTGAAATTCCTTATCAAAGAAGGAGTAACATGCAGCAACTTCTTTATATTTGCCGGACTTGATCAATGGATGAACTACATGGTCGTCTCCTTCAAGAAGATGTTCGAAGTCCTTCAATTTTCTATTAGTACGACGGGTTGTAGTACCATTAGCCTCACGGACAGCCTCTGCTTCCGCCTTATCAATGAGCTGTTGTTCTAGGTTTTCCAAATCATCATTGCTGATATAAAGCTCTGATAAGAAGAAAGAAGATCTGTGTTAAAGGGATTATCAAGTTTGTAATAAGTTAGGATATGAAGGATCAACTTACCACTGACGAAATCACCATCGAGAGAAGTCATAACGCCCATTGTATTACGGAATTGAACAACAACATCGGGTTTATCTTCCAAATATTGGTAATACTCTAATGGAGTGATGGGTACACTCTTCTTAATTGGATATTTATTCCCAATAATTCTCTTTGCAGTAATGTCTGATTTGAAGGGGAATTTGATGATGCCTTCTGACAGAGCAATCTCGACAAGAACTGGCTGTCGTTGTTTATGTAGAAATGTCATGAACTTCAGTCCATCATCTGGTGATGTAAATCCACTCATCTGTTTCACCACCAATGTACTGTGGGCGTTGAATCGAATATTCTGGATAATTGTAAACGATGAGAGTGTTGATGATGAGGAAGATCTTTCAAAAGCAGTAGCTGTGATTGATTCCAAAGTTGAGTTGTTCGTCAAAGTTTGTTCAACGCTCTGTTGAATACCAGAAAGTGTATTGATATTGCCGCGGAATGTGATTTTGTACTTGACAAGAGTATTGCTCATGGCTAGAGTTGCAACAACTTTAGAATCTTCTGGCAAGAGCTCTTGAGATACACCAAGCTCATATTCAATGGCACTTGCAATGGAGTACTCCGCTTGTGCAGTCTGGATAGAGATGAGTGTATCTGAACAAGCCAACCCTCCAACTACAAAAGCTCCTTCTAACTCAACCTCTCGTACCAATACTGGGAGAGGAACATCTACCCTAGTCAAAATCGATTCGGCTCCAACTTCTGTGGTGTGATCACGAACCTGCAACGACTTATACAAGTGTAATTCGATCGGATAGTTCGCCAACTTAACATTACAAGTATAGCAAATAGAGTACAACAACCCAAGGCGAACATTCTCAGGATAGGACAAATCATTATCACCACGATTAGCTCCACTACAGCATAGGAGACCACATAAAGTACATAATCGTGTGTAAACATCAGCTACCATTGCTCGAGTATGCATACCTTCATCCTCATTATCAGTATCACAAAATAGCTTGTCAAAGTTGACACCCTTTCGAACATTTGTCATTTTCTTTGATGTTGGGAATGTTGCTAAATGAAGGTTGATTTCTCCGTTATCAAAGCCTCGAGAGATTAAAGAATTGTCTATTGCAGCCTCCTGTTCAACATATGCTCGAAGATCATCCTCGTTATCAATACCATCTCGGCACCAGTCTTGAATGAGGTTGGGCATATTATCCCACTCACCTTGACTAGTATTGAGATATTCGGGGAAAGTCATCGATCCCTTTTGAGTGTTGCAACTGTTGCACAATGTTGTGCACTTTTCCAGAGTATACTCAGGATCAGCAGAATTGATACGATCGATGACGTTGGGATTGTTCTGTCCTCGAATATGTATGCGACCGCACAAGATACATACAGCTTCCATCAATGCAATAGCTTCTTCATCTGAGAGGTTGAGGATTCTCCACGGATCCTTTTGTTTCTCTGGCTTGACCTTCATATGATATAGGAGTTCAGCATTGTATAATCTCTCCTCCTTGGAATAGCAAAGCAACAAAGATTGTAGTCTTGCCTCAGATAGTGACGATGAAGGGTCGTCATCGGGGACTGGAGGTGGTATCTCATTTCGAGAGATTGGAAGCTCAAGGGCTTTAACCTCTGCTTCAAGTTCTGCTGCAAGCTTTGCTCTCTTCTCCTGGTCTTTGATTGATTCCGCCATCTCATCAAGTCCTTCAGTTTTGAGTCGCAACTCGTCTGGAGAGATTGGAAGCTCAAGTGCCTTGATCTCTGATTCAATCTCGACTACCATCTCTTGATCTTTGATTGCTTCAGCTTTCATCTTGAGTACTTCAGCATGGCGTTTCAACTCCTCCTGCTTAGTCAAATCCTGTCGTGAGACATGTAACAACTGACAAGTCGCAAATTTATCACATTGACAGCGATGAAGGAATGCTTGGCATATATGAGAGTACTTGCATCGTTCCCCGAAAGAGCAGTGTCCAGCTTTCGGCCTTTTCCATCCGAGGTTGAGGTGGACGAGGAGGTGCATCAGGATGAAACTGACGATGGTTGTCGATTCTTGATTGACTGGCATTGTGTTTATGGAGATGTGATTCATATCCATAGTCATACTCATCAATGGATCGTTTACGAGAAGCAGACTAGATTAGAGGAGAATGTAGAGTTGGTACATTATGATGTGAGATGAGGAACTGTCAAACAATATACCATATACCGCCACAAGCACATACCTTTGAGTCATCTTTCATTACAACATCGGCGGAGGACGAATCCGATGTTACATGAGTAGAAACAAGATAACTTGGCAGAAAACTGTCGTTGCAATTTACATCATCGCAACACGGACCAAACGCTGATGATTGGGCTTGATGGTTTGTAACCTCTGCAAGTGGAGGGGTGTATTGATGAGCAAACACCATAATAACTCTATCCTCTGGTACGCTTGATTTACGGCTCAAGTAGCTGCATTCATCCTGATTATCAGGCGAGATGAGAGACACATATAGCTTTTGATTTGGACCGATATGAACCTGACAACACGGAACCAATCCACGTTGACTGCATTGATCAACCAATGCATTGATTGCATCGTTAGGTTCAACGACAGCATATGCACGTATGGTTGTTGAACTACTGTGTATCAACTTGTCAACATTCTTGATCGTTATCAAGTTAGTAACTGCCATTGAATCTAACCTCAACATTGGAGTATAATCGAACCTTGAGGACTGTGAGTTGAATGAGATAGATTGATAATTGACCTTTGCAATTATAGATGTGCCATTAGCATCGACTTTAATTGTGGTAGTCCGTAAGTCTTCACCGATATCTCCACCACTGAGTTTCACCCAACCACCCTAAGAAGAAATAAGAATACAAACAACAGCGTTAGAAGATATTTGGCACGAAGTAATGAACAACGGAGGAAAGAACATCACACTTACACTACCAAGTAAACGTTGGCATAAGTAAATAGTCGACCCAGACTCAAGGCCAGAGTTGAGCAAAGTTTTACCAACCTCAAGATCATTCTTCCCGTCTGTCAAGCGAAATGTGTCAGGTGGGAAGGCTGTCTTGTCATGAATCTTGTCTTTCAACGTATCAATAGTAGTAGAAGGCGTTACGTTATCAATAGTGACAGTACGTCCATCACATTTGAGTAGTAGCTGGTATGAATCTTCAGAAACGGGAGGGGAATGTGATAATGTATCAGATGCAACCTCACCGCCTACGGATGCCGGAGCATCAATTGCTAATGGAGGAACAGAAGCAACACTCGTCTCAATAGTTGATGCTACTGCCGCTTCACGTTCCACTACACCATCATCTGCAGATTTATACAAAGAAAGTAGAAGCAAAGATGTGAGTAATGAGGTAGAATATGCAACAATAGGATACAAAAGCGACCCACCATCGTCTTGTGGTTCATCAACAGACTCAAGACCAACGTAATGATTTCCGTTCTGACGGCATATTGTGATAGGTGGACCACTTGTGTCAATACCATCACACTTGATGACATAAGGAGGTTTCCCAACATGTTCATATATATGAATCTGTTGTCCAAGAACAGCCGATAAGGCAACGATTATTTGATAATCTGCAAATTCAGTAGACGATCTCCATTTACGAACGAATTCATCATAATCAACACCCGGGAGATATTGTTGGAAGGAAGGCTACGCTTGTTGACGCAAGTAGTCCACTGGGTCAGATACATGCGGGGGGAACTCTACTTGAAGAGCAACTGATTCAAGAGGCAGGACCCGTTATCATCCACCTTAATTACTTTCTTCCCCGACTGGGATAGCCATTGCAATTGTGCCTCGGCATTCTGTTCAAGTTCATGCTGTTCACTAATCTGAGTTATCACATCATTCAGTTGATTCCGAAGTTGCACCTTCTCCTCCCCAGAAGAATTCTTAATTGCAGCTACTAACTCATCAATTAAAGCAGATTGAGAAGGAGTGATAATAGGAACGGAAGGCCCAGCAACAGGAACCTCCTGAGTTGTCTCGGTAGTAGAGGACTCGGCACCAACATTCCGAGATGTCTCGGCAACGGTAGAAGAAGATCCGGCTAAAGGTGAGGATGTTAACGAGTTGAAACTGTTGTAGTAGGGATAGTTTGATTTCTTCACTTTCTTATCCTTTGCTCTTCTCCTCTTCCTAGCAGCTTTCCGTACACTTCTGAAATACAAGCCAGGCTTTTGGGCAGGAGGATAATATTTCTTTCCCTCTCTACGACGACGACGGCGTCCTCTTCCTCCTCGGTAATGCAGACTGTTACAGTGACACTTGTGAACTTGGTTCAGTCTATAACTTCTATGACTGTGGTTTTCGCCCATCTTTATTTGTTTGGGTAGAAGCAATACTCGAATATTGTGTTTGGAGAATCAATTATTATAAGAATGAACAACAATAATATATACAACAAAACAACAAATGATAGAACAACATCTATCAACAATAATATCAAACTCACCGTCCCAATTATTATCGAATTATATATTAGACCTGTTGTATTACTAAAGTGATTGGAGATGTTAATAATGAATGAATGTGTTGCAAAGAATTATTATTAGTTATTATTAGAATAATTAAACACCAAGGCAATAAGCAATGGCAGCATTGACGCCCAACTTACTTTGCAATAATTATGCTGTTAATATATTGGGTAATGGATCGGCGGATGACGATATTATTAAAACTTTGTATTCATGGGCGTTGTGTGTAGTGGGTAGAGAAGGGCGGAAAATAAAATTATGATAGAAAAAAAATATGAGTCCTGAGTTCTAGACTCGTGACACACGCGCCAAAAAGCAAATTGCACTCCCAAAGAGTGATCAAGCCAAGGATAACAAGAACAAGAGATAAGATAAATATGAGTTGACAAACACCATCATGTGGAAGCTACTTGGTATTGCCATCTTACTAGTTGTTAGTCTAGCAAATATTAGCAATGGCCAGCTTATCACTGTGAGAAGAACATCGTCAGTCGGAAACCCTATTCATCAGACAGCTTCTGGTGACGAATATGATGTCTTCTCGGCTAGTACACACGAGCCTCTAAAGGCTAATCAACTTGTGCCAATCAAAATCGAATATCGAGAGAATCGTGGCTTGGCAATGATTCAACTTTATTGGGAATCAATCTCACAACCATTTGCAATTATTGATCAACCACGATTGTTTCATAGTTCAACTCCTATCCACGGCTCTCCATTTGAGGTGATGCCGACAGCAATCGAACCTACTGAACCAATGAATTGTAGTGTTGAGATTGCGGCATGGGATCAACTTGAAGTTAATTGGTCTGCTCCAAATGATGATGGAGGAAGTAACATTACCAAGTATCTCGTTGAATCATGGGATGCATCAATCACAGGTGAACCTACTACAACACAACACGAGATTGTAGTAGAAGAAGACAGCAATGGAAGCTTTCATCATCTCATCACTGGTCTTTCACAACCATCAAGTGTATTGGATGGATTTGGTGTGAGAGTTAGTGCGTCAAACGATGAAGGTTATGGCATTCCTTGTCAATCTACCTTTCTCAAGCCATTTGGTGAGCCTTCACCTCCAAAGGTTGTTGAGCTCGTTCGTGTTGCCAACGATCCATCTAGTCTTGCCTTACATTGGGCATCTGTATCATCACCAGATGATAAGAGTTCTGTTGTTACGCACTATTTGGTTGAAGTATCTTCTCGAGATAGCTTTGCTACGATCGACACTTCAGTCATGCTCAGTGCCGACTTAGTCTCAAGTGAACGACTTTCATCATACAACAATGTAGATGAAACATGGAACCACTACTTGATTGATGAAGGCTTGACACCTGGTAAAGATGTTTACGTCAGGATATCGGCAGTGAATGAAGCAGGAACAGGTCCGTCTTCAAGATCAATTCCCCTCTCGTTGTCACCAGGAGGCAAGCCATCTGATCTTGACGATGTGACATTAGCTACAATTGAGGCTGACGACGATACCTCTGTTGGAGAGTCATCCTCAACACTCCGCTTTTCATGGAGATCACCTACTAGCGACAATGGGTTTGCTGTTGAAAAGTATCTCGTAGAGACATGGCTCACTGATGGCATTAATGAAGTACAAGAATTGTCGCTCCAATCTCCCACTGGTGAGCTCACTCGGGGCACATTTACACTTGATTATGGAAACGACAAGACTGATAGTCTAAGTATCGACTCGACTGCTGAAGATGTTCAATCAGCACTCGAGAGTCTTAGTAGCATTCGTTCAGTACGAGTATGGCGTTCCGGAGTCAACCCATCATACCAGTGGTCCATCACTTTCATGGCAGGTGAATCAGATTTGCTCGTCGTTGAGGATGATACATCACTAACTGATGACTCGGGTAGCATTCCAACTATGCAAATCAATGTAGTGACTGAAGCAGTTTCTCCGCTCGGATACAATACTGAGATTGTCACTGTCGAGGATCCTTTGCAAGAACATTATGAGCTGATACTCTCTGACTTGACTCCTGGTTTGTCATACTCATGTCGAGTATCGGCAGCCAATCAACTCGGATACAGTACTCCAAAGACATCTATCCCCCTTCAATTAGCTCCTCCTATTCAAAAGCCATCAAGTCCAACGAATGTAATTCTATCTGTTGCATCAAGTCAGTCTTTAGAAGTTACATTTACAAAGCCTGATAGTGATGGAGGAGATACGATTACTCTCTACAGGATTGGTGAGTTTAGTTGTCGAGTCTTTTGTTTCTTCTTCTCTAAACTCATCTCATATACATTCTCTTCATCTTTCTTCATTAGAATGGGACTCTGACGCGGAATTTGGTAGTGACGAGATATCATCATACTCCTTTGTTTCACCAAAAGACGGAGTTGGCTGTGTGCCATGTACACATCAGATTAATGGCTTGACCAAGGGAAAAGAGTATTTTATAAGAGTCTTTGCATACAATAGCCATGGTTATAGTATTAATCCAGGTCTTCCGTCACCACCTTCTGAAATCCCCAAGACTTCTCCAGAGCCTCCAGAGATTGTTAATATCACTCCACAATCTGATACATCTATTAGAGTACAGTTTCCTCACTCGCCAGACGACGGCGGGGCACTAGTGACTAGATATCTGATTGAATATAATGCTCAAGGATATCATAGTGGACATACAATGAATGATGACCACACAGCTCTTTTATATTCAATTCATACAGTCCAATCCATTTCAATATCGGCAGACGAGGATGATATCTCAGGAGTATTTCGGTTAGCCTTTGAGGGGCATTCGACTGATGCGATATCAGCAACATCGTCAGCTAATGACATGAAACTTGCATTGGAGTCTCTTCCTACAGTTGGTGATGTCCTTGTCTCACGCGAATCGACTATCACGGGTCACACTTGGGCAGTGACATTCTTGTCTAATCATGGCAATATTGACAAGTATGGTCCTATTGAGCTTTTGAAAGTATCGACAGATCCTGCTGCTCTTCCAAATTCTTTTGTGACGGATATTTCAGGTGGATTTGGCACAAATTCCAGGCTTTTAATCAATGAAGAGGTCACGGCATACAAGGGTTTCGAAGAACAAACACTAACATCTCAATGTAACACGCCAACGGGTATTTTGAGTGGCACATTCGCCCTCAAATTTGAAAGTGCAAGGACGAATGATATCTCATTTGATGTGTCACCTCTGGATCTAAAACATGAGCTTGAAACGATTGAATCAATCGGTACTGTTCAAGTGACTCGTCGTCATATTCATGATAGTATAAACTCATTTGAGATGACAATCATCTTCCTCGATAGACTTGGTAACGTTCCAATGCTTGAAGTTGACGACTCATTGACATGCTCCGACGGCTCGGGATCGCCACTTATTTATGTTGTTGAGACGACACAAGGAGTACTACCCAATATGAATGGTCCATACAGTGGTGAAGTCGAGTTGAATGCTCTTGATTATGAAGAAGGTAGTGATATTGTACATGTTGTTGATGGGTTACAAAGAAACATGCCCTATCACTTTCAAGTATCGGCTTGGAATGGTGCAGGGGACACATACGGTAGATCGCAATACTCAATGCCTCCCCTCATGATTCCGGTCGATCCGCCTGATAGTGTTAGACTAGTTGAAATGAAACCTATTGATGATAGTGCACTTCTAATCAATTGGGATGCCTCTCTTACCAAAGGAGGCTCGCATATGATCAAGAATTTCAAAGTTGAGTTAAACAGCACTGATGCACAATATGGAGATGAAGAGGTGTTTGTTGTTGAAAGTACGCCCGAGATACAACAAATCTATTTGGAATCTTCCGCTATGGACATGGGAGGGTATATTAAAGTACAATTCATGGGTGAAAGTTCAACCAACATACTAGTTGAGTCTTCTGAAGACCAAATCAAGCAAGCTCTGGAGGGTATTTCAACCATTGATCAAGTCAGTGTGTCAATACTTCCATACACACAAGACAATATGTCATCATTTGGAAAGAAATGGCTCATTACATTTGTATCACAGACTGAGAACTTGCCTTCATTGCTAGTTGATACAGGATCTGGTCCTCCGTCTACAATTGCAACAGGAGGTACTCTTTTTGGCAGCTCATCGGTTGTTCGTGTTGAAACTATTGCAGATGGAGGTTTACCCTGGAGTTTCATCACTCCTTCAACTCTATCTTCTGATAAGATGTATACTTGTAGAGTTTGGGCATTCAATGGTCATAGCTGGAGTGAGCCTGCTTCTTCTCGACATGCCGTATCACCCTCGAAGAGTGCCCCGTCTGAACCGCGAGATGTACGAGTCAATGTCTTGTCAGATACCGAGATTGGTGTATCATGGACCGAGCCATTGTATTCGGGCGGAGATGATGTTGCATCGTATCGAATTGAGTGGGATTCTGATCTCATGTTTGATCACTCTGCCACTACTGTGTCTGCTCATTCTGGAGAAGGATACTACTACGTGCTTGACAACTTGGATCCAGTGGACTCATATTATGTGCGAATAATGGCCAAAAATGCAAAGGGATTCTCGGAACCAAACATGGCTGTTCCATTACTATCAGACACACAAACGATTGAAATATCTCTCGAATCTACTGAATTAGTAGACTATTCTGAAACCTTTGCAATTGAATACACAACAAGTGATGGGCTTGCACGATCTACTAGCCCACTCTCTATCTATGCTACATCACAGGAGGTCGAGAACGAGTTGAATAGCATCGGTGATGTGGGAGCAGTCAGTGTTGATCGGGAGGATAGATCATCTAGCTACGATAGTTCGGGGATCGAGACTGATACCTTTTCTATCCTTTATCGATTAACTTTTGTTGGCGTGGATGATGAAGTGACACTAAATGTTGATGAGACCTCACTTGGATCGATCTCTGCCACTGTTGAGACAGAGGTTTGAAAAGTAAATTACTAATATAATATAAACTATACATGTGTAATCTCTGCCTTCTATCCATCCTAGCTATTTCTTTTCTCATCACCACCGTCGCTATGATGGGTAGCAGTGACAAACAAAGAGACATTGCCCCATACATAGGTAGTCCTATATGTTGTCATAAATTTACGTACACAATAATGTTTTATGTGCAATAATAGAGAAAATTATTGTATCTCGGACCCTAATAGGGCGGTCTCACTCTCACATATAAAAAGAAAAAGTTAATGGACGAGGCACAGATAGAGGCGAGGTACCATCTATGAGATACAACAAACATGAAAGCAGCATCAACTGAACTACGCTTCGAAGTGGGTGATAGGGTATCATGCAAGGTAGGCCCGTGGATGGTAGGGACGGTTGTTAAGCTTGGGTATATGGAGGAGTTCTTTGATCAAAATGGTAAATTGCAAATCATCACAGCACCATATCAAATACGTCTTGATAATGGTCAGTATATTATGGCACCTGAGGATAAAGATTATTGTATTATGGAATCAAATATACCTCATATGTGTGCCAATTGTGGCAAGAGTGGTGATAATCTCAAGTATTGTTCAGCCTGTAAGGTAGTAAAATATTGTGGTGCCGAGTGTCAACGTTCTAATCGAAAGTTACATAAAGAGGAATGCAAACAACGGGTGCTGTATCTACATGATGTAAATCTGTTCAAGGATCCTCCTCAAAAGGATGATTGTCCCATTTGTTTCCAGCCTATACCAATTGATCAACAAGATACCATCTATCAAGCATGTTGCGGCAAACAAGTGAGTTACGTTTTATTTTGTTTTTGTTTGATTACTTAAATACATATGCCTCATACATCATCCTTATTATGCTAGATCTGTCTTGGTTGTGTTATGTATGCACAACTTCATGCTAAATCGAAGACTATACCTTGTCCATTCTGTAGAGTGATGCCCAAATTTGACAATGGTGAGGAATTGCTATGGTTGCAAAAACGTATGGATGCAAAAGATGGAAGAGCATTTCATATCATGGGCTGTCATTATCGAAGGGGGGATATTGTTTCACAGGACAAAGGTAAGGCGTTGGAATTATGGTTGAAAGGGGCAGAACTTGGTTCGGTTGAATGTCATGCAAGTATAGCAACGGTATATACACCTAATTGCGGAGTGGAGGTGGATGGTGTTAATGCAAATATCAAGAAAGCTCTAGTTCATTGGGAGCTCGCTGCTATTGGGGGGCATGTACAGGCAAGAGATAATCTGGGTCTTTTGGAAATGAAAAATGGAAACAACAGACGGGGTATGAAACATTTTATCATTGCAGCAGAGTCCGGTTTAGATCAGGCTTTAGATTTAGTCCGAGAAGGGTATAAAAGGGGTGACGTAACCAAAGATGAGTTTGCAAAAACATTACGGCTTCATAAGGAATCATTTGAATCAATGCAGAGTGAGCAGAGGAGCATGGTAGCAAAGGGCAGAGATTATGAGCGCGATGTGAAAAATGGGAAAGATATGTCTACAGAGCATCGAGCTATGTATCGAGCTGAGATACAAAGACTTGCTCGAGCACAAAGGATGAATGTATCTGATGAAGAACTTGATGCTATGGCGGCCGCGATGATGTCCAATGTGAACATCTAAGGTGGTAGGGAAATGGATTATGGTGGGGCGGAGAGAGTAAGTTAGATCTATCTACTGATTATCGGCAAGCTTTAGAATTCATTAAGATACTGATAATGTGCAATGTCTTTTTACTATATTTACATAGTTGTACACATTTACATAGTTGTACACATATACACCACACCAATTTTTACACTCCAGGTGTTTGTCCCTGCTACCCATCATATCAATAGGAGCGATAAGAAGAGAAAGAGGGGAGGCGGAGGAGGGTTTCTAGGGCTATAGTCTTCATTATACATAAATTCATTTATTTCTTTAGTTTTTATTCAATCCCTATCCAATGATTCGATAAACTCAGCAAACTCATGTTCCGTCATACTTGTACTACCAAAACCAACATCATTCACATCCTCCTTTGTCCAATTTAACATACCAACAGTATTCAACCAATGTAACAACTCATCCAAAGTAACTTTACCAGATTTATGTACATCCATTGCCAAAAATAATGATGTTTCCTTCATACCCGAACCAACACCATGTTCACTTTCTCGTGATGTATGTGATGTTAGTAATTGACGTAATTGATTTCGTTTTTGTTTTATTACTTGATTTGGTTGTAAATGGATAGACTTTTCTCTATCAATTTCAGTAGTAGAATCAGTTTGAAATCCAACTGCTGCCGCTAATCCAGACTGAGAAGTTGGATAGGATGATGATCCCACTTTGATAATACTTTGCAAATTCTGTATATGATAAACCAATGGTGCCGTCTTTATTATTTGGTATTCTACTGGATAATATATCCTCTTGTTCTTTTGTTATATCTATACCTAATTCATTGTGTAATACTGTACGAACATCAGAGGGTGATATTATTGTGTCTCCGTCTACATCGAGTAGGAGGAATGCATCGCGAGTAGATGTAGTTTTAGATTCTAGTTTCCGTACTAATGCAATTTCAAATGGTTGGAATGGATATTGCTGGTGTTGTACGGCTGTCATGTTGTTGAATGTTGATTCTTGGTTTTGAGTGTTTGTTGATAGGTTCCTTTTTTATGGGGGATATTGAAAGAAGATAGCGTCGTATATTACGATTAGATTAAATGGATAGTGTGAACGATGGAGCCTCTCAGAGTTAACGCCGACAATGCACGTACACCCATGATCTACGCATCTACTACACTGGCGATGGGAATTGCAAAAGGATACCGTATCTTTATGACATTAAGAGATCACTATGATCAATAGTGTCGAGGTGATGGACATGGTTGGATGGAGGTGATGTTACAGTATGGATGATCATTAGTGTATGTATATTTAATACAGCAGCAACTTCTTTTCAATACAGGACGGAACATAAAAGCATATATATTGATGTAAGATAAAAAAACAAAATGGATGAAGACGAACAATATCGGCAAGCTTTCGGAGAGCAGAATACAAGTATATCTGCACGATGTAGAGATTTGATTGGTTTGATCAAAGAAAACTATGACTACAGGATTAAAGGGATCCATGTGGAAAGAGATGATGCCGATGCATTTACAGATCAGGCATGGGAGTTGCTTGGTCGATATATTGCAAATAATACAAATATGGTGGGTATTATTCTAGACGATGGTGCTCTCACAGACGAAAAGGTGGCATTACTGTTTAGAGGATTAACAAGAAGTGTATCACTGAAACAGTTGTATTTTGATAATAATGAGATTAGTATAGTTGGTTTGAGGAGTATGGTACCATTTCTAAGGAACACTACAAATCGTTTGGAACTATACTTGCGTGATAATTCTGATATCAACACAGAATGCTTCGAGCTAGTAATTAGTACGTTGAATGGAAAGCCCGTTAAAGGACTGCACTTTGGTGGTTGTAATATAACAGACATATCATCATTAGAAACGTACAACCTTCCAGACATTGAAGAACTTAGTTTAAGTAGAAACAATATCGGCAGATAGGGGGTTATGATATTATCACGTATACTGCAAAAAAGAAGACTCAACATTGACAAACCTTTTTCTTATCGGAATGAGTTTGGATGATGATGAAGCAGAAATTATTGCATCGTCGCTCCAAACATAATACCAAATTAGAACAACTGAATATGATACAAAATAGCATCACAACTAGGGATACCGGGCATTCTTGAAACTCGTTAATGATATATCATCAATCGAGAATACTTACAATTGTCAATCATACGTTGAGTGCATGTGGCTTAGCTGAACATGTGACAAGCGACCTCCTGGAGAGCATAGGAGAAGCATGTCGGGATAATAGTCGTAGTACTAGTCCTCATGCCACAGGCAGGGACAAGATAATCGAATATCAACTAAACAACACAAGAAGAAAGAAGTTATGCGAGCTGCAAGGTATTGATTACACCACATCTGGAAATATATTTGCAGATATTAAGCCCGTTCTTCTGCCTAATATCCTTGCATTGATTGGGGGTGGACATGGTCAGAGTGAGCTATACACTGCTCTGGTATCAACGGCACCAGATCTCTTATCGTACATTGACCGTAAAGCCTTGCTTACCCATGAATTATCAAAGATAAATGATGAGTATGCAATAATTAGAGCAAAACGAATTGATTTAAATGTAAGACTGGCATCACTTGAGTTGGGAGATAGTAAACAGTCAACAGTAACCGAAGACAACGAGGAGGTGCTTATTAGTGGTAAGAAACGGGGAAGACATGACACCAAGACGATGTGATAATCTCTAGAGACGATGCTTTTCTTGACTTTAAGCGTGTGAATAGAGATAGAAAGCTGACAGCGGAACATGGTGATCATAAATACATTAATCAACTTAAGTTATAAGTAACCATACACTAACACAAAACATAAAACACATCCAACAGTGATACCAAAGTGTATTGTCGTAACTTTATGAAATGATACAGCACTCTGCATGTTTCACATATTCCTCCTCTTTCTTTTCACTGCTCCTCGCTTCTGTCAGTGCTTTAGCAGGAGATTCTGCTGCCGTATGCTCTGGTTGTGCATTCTCTTTAGCAGGAGATTCTACTGTTGTCGTAGCTTCTGGTTGTGCATTCTCCAATGCAGTAGCTACCTTCTCCGCCTCTTCTTTTGCCATAGCCTTCAATTCTTCAGCCTCTTTTGCTTTCTTAGCCCTGAAATAATAAGATACAGGTTAGCACCACGTAACATACATTGAGAATACATATTGCAATACTTACTCTGCAGCCGCCTTTTCCTCTTCAATACGCTTTTTCTCAGCCTCGTCTGCCTTTTGCTTTGCCCTATACCAAAAGAGTTAGAGGTTTGATACAGACGTCATAAAAAGGTTACAATATGATACATATCTTGTGTACAGAAAAACTTACTCTGCTGCTTCCGCCTCGTCCACAACAACATAATCATCATCAACTTTTGTCAACGCTTCAGCTTTTGCCTTCTCCTGCGCTTCCAATTTTGCCGCGGCCTTTAATGTATTGACAAGGCATATGTGAGTTTGATTGGTATATGACTTGATACAAATTATTCAGATAACAGTTTTACTCACTTCAGCTCTAGCCTTAGCCTCTGCCATCCTCTTTTCCGCTGCCGCTTTCCTAGCTTTTCTTTCCTCCTCTTCTTTTAGCCTTTCTTCCTCGGCTATCTGTTCGGCTTCAAGCCTTTCTTCCTCCGCTTTCAATTCGGCCCTGATACAATGATTCAGATATTAGAAATTAGTGATTTCATACTGATCAACTTTCATTACTATTAACTTACTCGGCAGCAGCTTCTTCATCCTTGAGTTTCTTATCTAGAACTTCTTCTAAACGTTTTGCCCTGTATTGTAATTTGAGTTGGAATTAGATTTCGGTATATAATAAATAGTATCGAATACACGAAGAAAAGTAAACTCACTCATCAGCGGCAGCTTGTTTTGCAGCAGCCCTATTGTATATGAAGTATATACACACATTCAAGATTTAGTATATACAATCATCATAACATAATGCACATATTGCAACTAAACTTACTCAGCAGCAGCCTTCTCCTCTTCGATGCGTTTCTTCTCGGCAGCTCTGTATGTTTTTTGATTAATTGGGAACCAATAAAGGTTAGATTTTGATTAGATATACATAATATAAATATCATATATATACACTTACTCTGCAGCAGCTTTCTCTTCTTCCTTAAGCTTTGCCCTGGGATATCGTAGTTTTATGTACATAAAATAGGATCAAATTGTTGAGTAAATTACCCCCAATAAACTTTCTGCAAGTATAATACATTGCATGAAATAAACAACGTCAACTACCAATTGACAATATCTAAACTCACTCTGCTGCAGCTTTATCATCAGCAGCTTTCTTCTCGGCAGCTGCTTTTGCTCTGATAAAGTATGAATATTAAAATTACACAGAATTTCATGCACCGTTAGTAGTTTGTCACATCATATTATAAATGATACACTTTCTGCAATTTCATTATATCATATACCAATATATCAACTCACTCTGCTGCAGCTTTATCATCAGCTGCTTTCTTTTCGGCAGCAGCCTTTGCCCTGTACATAATACACATTGTGTAACAACATTAGGCTGGTTAGTTATCTTTTTCATATAAATCTGAAATATCATATGCACACATCATATGCACAAAAAACTATATATACTTACTCGGCAGCAGCAACTTCCTCAGCCTTCTTTTTAGCCGCCGCCTCTTCCTCCGCTTTATTATCAACTACAACAGCAGCAGCTGGTGTTTTCTCTTCCCTCGAGGTTGGTTCATCAATTTTTGGTATAGGTTTTGCAGTTGTTGCTGGAGGGCCTCCATTTGCAATACATCCCTTACACTTTGCCGATGGACCCTTCTTCCATTGATTGGCACTATATTCAACCTTCTGGAGGTCTTTATTGCAGCTAGAGCACGATCGTGAAACCATTATATTAGTTGTAGGTGAGCAAAAGGAATAATACATAGGAGTTGCACAGCTGTATTTTCATGTAATGAGAATCGGGAAAACTCTGTTTTGACCAAAAGACTGGTTGTAGGCTAACACTACATTTGTATATGTTTATTAAATAATATGTGTCCAATCTGATATCATATTCTCATGCCATATCCCTTTATTGTTGTATGAGTATGTAATTGGCTGAGTGGGTAGAGCAGTTACAGTGGATTAGGATAATGTTGGGCCCGTGATATCTCTATTTTCTGATTCTGACTGTAACTTTTTCGTCAAATCATTATTGCTGGAGCTCTCGTTCGTGAGCAATTATGAGGGAAATAATACAGATGCTACTGCTCATAATATAGCAGAACAATAGGTTGATATAATACTTGTCTGGCTGAAATACATTGCAAAAAGATGGCTCCTGAAAACCACAATCGTCACTCAAGAACCCCCTCTCCTCCAACACATGATCATGAGCACAATCTATCAAACAGTGATATAGAACAAGCAACATTAGAAGAATTAACAACAACATTACGGAATTGCAATGCTCATCTAGGTGGATCAGCCATTGGTAAAGGTTTTCGATTAGCAGCACGATATCATTTACATAAACGTGCACCAAACAATATACCATTAATTGGTAGTTCGAATCAGTTGTCTTCATTGTCATTACTTGATACCACTACTACTGCTGATAATACTAATAGTAGAACTAAGGATATCAAATCTTCGTATACTGCTAGTACACCATTAATATCACGACAAGTTCAATGGGATGATTCAGCACTCGAACCAGGCGTACAACACACAATCGAAGATCCATTCTACATTGTCGACTTAGGTATAGTCTCTACACAATTAGCACGATGGCGTGCGGCATTCCCACGTGTTATACCCTACTACGCTGTTAAATGTAATCCTGATCCGGCAATTGTACGTAAATTAATGAGCTTAGGATGTAACTTTGATTGTGCATCACGAAATGAAATTGAAATTGTACAATCAATATCATCAACATTACCAAATACTATATCACAACCTGAAATTGTCTATGCAAATCCATGTAAAGGACGTGGACATATAATCGACGCTGTATGTCGAGGCGTGCGATTAATGACATTTGATAATGTAGCCGAGATACATAAATGTGCAGCCGTATCCAAAAAGATACAATTAATAATGAGAATAATAACCGATGATTCTGGATCACAATGTCGATTATCAAGTAAGTTCGGTGCTCCGCCACAGCACTGGTCTATTCTATTGAGTGAGGCGAAGAAGTGTGGATTAGATGTTGTGGGTGTTAGTTTCCATGTTGGTAGTGGTTGTAGAGATGCTACTAGATATGAAATGGCATTGAAAGATTGCAAGGAGTTGTTTGACATGGCGAAGAAGGAATTTGGTTTTGATATGAAGATACTTGATATTGGTGGTGGGTTTCCGGGTGAGACACATAGTTTATGGAGTCCTGTCAAGGTAAGCACTATATGGTCTGTTTGTGTTTATTTGATGTATTTTGATTACATGTTATAACAAAATGAAGATTTGCTCACATCTTGTGCACTTTTTTCATTGTCAACCCCACTTCTTCTTAGGCATTTGGTGACCCCACAGCGGACGAACGAGGGCCTGACTCAACTGCTGTTCATCGTAGAAAGCCTACAGTAATGGAAGGCATAACTGATATTATTGAAGAAGGAGAAGAGAATGACGATGAAGAAGAAGATGAAGACAATGAGGAGATCGAGGCCAAGGAAGGAAAAGACCCGAATGACGAGGAGAGTTTAGAAGGAGAAAAGGAACGCCAATACATGTACTTTGATGAAATCGCCGAGGCAGTTGCTCCCATGCTAGATGAAATGTTCCCACCCTCAAGTGGTATCAAGATTATAGCCGAGCCAGGTCGATATCTCGTCGCCGCATCTCATACACTTGTTGCATCAGTTGTGAGCGTTCGTAATAACCGTACAAGTGATGATGTTCAGATGCAAGCCATATCCGATAAGGCTGCTGCTGACAACGTCTTCTTAGTGACCCGTGCTGAAGAAGATGAGATTGTACAGGGTCATGCTCGTGTACTGGAGCAGGAAGAGAATCCAATCATTGAAAATCTCGTGGAGGAATTAGCTGATTATTCACAACGCTTTGCTCGGTCAAACTTGGCTCAGCAGGAGGTTGATGTGTATTTAGATAATATCAATGCACATGAAACAGAGGGGGTCATGGCAGAGCCGCCAGAGATGGAAGCCGGTAAGCCATGCACTGAAGATGGTGTAAAGTTAGAGCATACTGTCGAAGGTATGCAAGCTGGCATCGTCGTTGGCTGTGCTGATATGTTTGATGATGATGCCTCGGCTATTTCTGGTATGAGATCTCGTGGACAAAGCTTTGATGGATCAAAGCATTCCAAGTTGTCAGATATTGGTCTAGATATCCCCTGTGTCCTTGCCGCAGCAGGTGAGGCAGCCGTATCAGGTATTGTCCGTCAAGCTGTTGCCAACACACAGCCACTTCAAGATGATTTTGCTTATTATATTAACGATGGGGTGTACGGCGCCTTCAACAACTTGTTGTTCGATCATGCCACGGTACGTCCTCGTAAGCTTCGGAATGCAATCTCATCCAAACATCACATCGTTGAAGTCGTCCAGGGTGAAGGCAAGGATGCCCTTCACTCTATCAAGGTTGTCGAGGAAGAAGCTGCTCCTCCTGATGAGACACTCTACCCCTCCACTGTGTTTGGACCTACCTGTGACTCGATGGATGTCCTTAGTAGAGGTGTTCTTTTGCCAAAGATGGACATTGGAGATTGGATGTATTTTCAAAACATGGGTGCGTATACCTCTGCGGCAGCAAGTACATTCAACGGTTTCCCTACTACCGAGAAGTTTTATGTCTGCAGTGTGCCTCCGCAGCACTTTCCTAGACTGATCGCTGAGGGAAGAGTTCATTTAAGAGATGAAGAAACTAGAAAAGAAGACACCACAACAATGAATTAGAAGTTGAATAGAATAGATGTGGGCCAGAGAGTAATAGACCATGAATAGAAGATAGATATTAAACTATAGAAACTTAGATGTCGTCCAATAAGTCGCTTTATCATTCAACCATCTCATTCAATCATCTCATTTACCCTGCGTGTCAAAGATTCTTCATCAAGCCCAATCGGCTTGATCCAGAAGTTGATATTGTATACCCCGCCGTTGACTTGATATTCCGGTAACGTTTGAGGTCCACAGCTTCCGGTTCCTAGGCCTCGTTGGGCTGCGTCCAACTTGAGATAAATACATCCAATTTGAAAACTTGTCTCGGGTATAGTATCGTCCGATGTTTCAGCTTCATGTACATGACATGCTTTAAACACTTGAAGGTCAGTACTGCGGGTCAAATTGTACTGGAGTAAACTTCCTGAAGATACTATCAATATTCCTCCCTCGGCCTCTGTTAATGCATCATTGAGAGCTTCTGATACTGTATCGTACTTGCTCTTCTTTGGTAATGGTTCTTCCCAGTAGCTGTCGTCCTCATTATCTCTAGGCTTATCATAGAGAAAAGACCACCGCATATTCATTTTGTTTCCTTGCTCTTGTGGTACACAATATGTGTCGTGACGTCCTCTAATATACGACTGTTCAACAATGCCGGCATGAGCTGCTAAGCGTCGATCAGGGTAATTCTCGAAAGGACCGTCCGCAAACGACGTTTCGCTTGACATTGTACCATGGACAGAGAGTTGTATGCCTACTCGAGGCAAATCCTTCAACGACTCGTCCAAATCCATTTTAGTTTCGATAAAGAGACATCCATTACTGTGCATGGTAACTTTTTGTTGCCACTTGCCTAGTTTGACGACAGGTGTATCTTTCACTTGCAGAGATGATGCAACCTTTTCAGCCAAGGCAATGCCAGGGTATTGATTCCTTCCCGGTTGACCATAGATGGTAGCCGATGTAACCACAGATGGATAGTCATTACCCAAGATGGTACAACTTCCTTTCTCGACGGATACGTCTTGTAGTGAAAGGCAATCAAGTCCAAGCCTGAGCCATTTGCCAAGAGGCTTAGAATCATCATTTGCCTGATCACCATTTTGCTTGACCGCATCATTGTCGGTGGCTGCTCGAAACAAATTTGGAGTCATATCATATACTAACGATTTCCTAGTTCCACTAGAATCGTTTCCACAAGAGTATTCAAATTGCACTGATCCTTCTTTGAACGATAGAGTGAATCCATTTGAAGATAAGGTGATGCATCCACCCCCACTACTTACTTCAACTGGGTGCCCTTTTTGATTAATGCTCATGATCTCCTTTAAGTAATGTGGCTCTGCAGTATATTTCTCGAATGGGAAATATTTGTTCAAAGCAAACTGCTCTGAAGCAATTTTGGAATACTCTTTTGGATGACCCGATTTACGAAATGACTCTTGAGTTGTAACAGCCACATCTAGATGTATTTCGGCATCCACCCAATCACTCAACACCTCAATAGCTTCCTTGAAGGCCGCCTTTATCTCGTTTACCTCGATGTCAACGCTACCTTGAGGCAGAACCATTTTTGGGAAAGGTTGAGACCCACTCTTCACCATTGATCCTCCAACCTTGAGGATCCAAGTCAGCATAAGACCATCCAAGGTTGTAAAGTATCTACCATTGTGTACTTGAACAGTAAATTCCGATTGACTACCATCCTCTTGCACTTCTGATAGTAGTCTAAAGTTCATAGGCTGAGCACACTTTTTGAACTCGTACATCGCAGGATGGGGCACTCTTTCCGGAGAAATCATACCATTGCAATTGAAATTGGAATCATGGGGCGTATCACCATAATCACCTCCATATTTGTGCCAAACTTGCTTCCTGTGCCTCCAACCAATCTCTTCTGTCTCCTGTTTTAAGCCTTGATCAATCCAATCCCAAATGAAACCACCTTGTAGCCCTTTGTGTTCTTTAATAGCCTTCCAATAATCGCTCAGACTACCGGACGAGTTGCCCATAGCATGTGCATACTCACACATGATGAAGGGTCTTGTTTCATTGATACTAGGGGCGATATTATCAACCCAATCAATCATCTCCTTGATTGTAGGATACATCGGGCAAACAATATCACTACCCTGTGTTGCATCGCTTCTTTTGTAGTCATGTTGTGTTTGACCCCAACCTGGCCTATTGCAACCTTCATACTGTACAAAACGTGAGCTATCATAGCCCTTAATCCAACCATACATCATTTTATGGTTCATTGAATATCCAGCTTCATTGCCTAAACTCCAACCGATGATACTGGGATGGTTCTGATCTCTTACTACCACTCGCTGTGCTCTATCGAGCATTGAAGCTGCAAAGGTATGCTCACGACATATCATGTCGTAATGTCCGTGACATTCAATGTTTGCCTCGTCAATTACATATAATCCAAGTTTGTCTGCGAGATCATATAAGTACGGATCGTTTGGGTAGTGAGCGGTACGTACGGCATTGAAATTGAATTGCTTCATAATCTTCAAGTCATCTCTGATCTCCTTTAGACTAACTGTTTTTCCTCCCATTGAGCTGTGGTCGTGTCTGTTCACACCCTTGATCAACACTGGCTGACCATTGATTAGTAGTTCTCTGTTTGATATCTCAATATTTCTAAATCCAACTTTACAATCAAAGACGTCAATATCAGTTGTCAAGTTGGCACTCATTGGGTTGATTTGTACTAGTGAGGCTCGAAGGCGGTACAACGTTGGAGATTCATCCGACCAAGCTAGGATAATGTTAGGCACCTCCACTTGAAAGGCAACCAAGCCAGAACGAAAATGTGCATCACTGACAAGCTTGTTACCCTCATAGGTTGGATCAATCTTCTCATCAAATAGTGGCTTCCAATCTTTATCATATAATTGAAACATTAATCGATATGTAACATCGTCATCTCGTGCATATTCAATCTGTTCATTGTAATAGATATTTCTTCCTGTAATACGCGTCATAACATCTCTTCCAATCCGAGCTTGAATCTTTAGTATTCCCTTATGCTGAGGCGGGAAAGCTTTACCCTCTGGCTCGTTGAGATTTGTAATTGTAGCTTGACAAAATACATCCTCAATAAATGCCTCGGCAGGTGTTGAATACAAATAGACTGATCGATGTATGCCAGCCATTCCACGCCAATGATCTTGCTGTTCAAGGAAGACCCCGTCGCACCATTTCAATACAACAATGGCAAGGACATTGTCTGGTGGATTCTCATTCTCCTCATCAGTTTTGTAATGATGTATGAACTTCGTAACATCAAACTCACTTGGTAATCGTGAATCTTTTCCCATACCAACAAATTCACCATTCATATAAACAAAGAAACAACTTTCTATTCCTGCCAGATGCAATACAACTCTCCTCCTAATTGATGTGCCATTCACCTCACTGTTTACCCAACCAAGGGGTAATGCACTAAATTCCAATCGATATACACCCGTCGGATTATCATCTGGTACATGTGGATATAAAGTATCAAATGGCATTTGTACATTCGTATATCGTGGTGGATCATGTACACCACAACATTCTGTATGATCTGACATTGTCCAATTAGATGGTATTGTTGTATCTTTATTGCAATATGATAACTCTTTTTCAGAAGTTTGTGTTGATGTTGGTAGGATGTAATCTTTTGGTATACATGTTGAATTTGGGAATAGACGAAACTTCCATCCATCTTGAGTATTTGATTTTGGTTGCAGAAACCGTTCCCACACTGTTGGATATATCGACGCTCTTTCATAACAATAATCATATCTTGATCGTTTGACTGGTGTATCCAGTGAAATACATGGTTGTGGCCCTGCAGGATGTTGCTCCTCTTTTGTTAACGTTGTTGTTGACTCTCGAGAGTAGCTATCGACCTGCCAACTTCTCACATCTCCATCATTTTTATACTGAAAATATGTCTCTGCCAATCTGCGTATATTTTTAGAGTGCGGTGGTAGACGATTGATACCTTCATCGTGTGCATATGATATGTAGATGTGAGTATTAGATGTGGGTGTAAGATATGAACATAAGATATGAACATCACACATATAGGTAAGATATGAACATAAGATAAGATATGAACAAAGATTATATAAACATCAAGTAAATATATAACACAATAATAAAATGATACCTGTTAACGACGGATTCTCCCATGCATTTGGACCGGCATTGCCGCCACAGTGGGCGTTTAGATCAAGCATAGTAGTATGATTTGCCTCTGATTAGAAAAGTACAATGTTTATTGCTAAAAAAATTATGAGAGTGCGATAGAAATTACAGAATCATTGCAACTATCAACAGCAGCGATCAACATAAAGTTTCAAACACCACTACAGTATACCAGAGAGTAGTATTGATTGCATACTGGGGCATATCTAGATGAATAAAACTCATTCTATTCAATTGGTGTGATTATGACGCGGTATCCTACCCGCACCTCTTTTTTATACGATACTTAGTTACTTAGTTGCCATCAACTTATCGGCGGCAAGCAGAGTTAATATTGGTTTAAAATGGCACGTCTTATTGTTAATCTATTACTATTCAATTATGCTGTTCTTCAGTACACGTATGCTAAATCATCGTCGATATCAATAGATAGAACTAGGCGTACTCAAACATTGCTTACCCATCAACGAAATTTTCAACACGGTAGTTTGAATGATGCCCTATTATTATCATCAAGCAGTGCAGCTAGGAATACCAGATCACCAAGTTTGTACTCTTCTAATGCTGTACTGGAAAGATTAAGAGGTGGCGGTGCCTTCCTAGGTGGCGGTAGTAACAATAACAAAGATACTGCAACACTATCAACAACGAAAACATCACAAGATGATGTACCAGCAATAACAAAATCAACAGCAGTCGCCCTGTTTACAACATTCGTTGCATTGGGCTATTTATTGGGTCATCTCAGTACACATTATATTGATAGAGACACATTCAAGACATGTCTTATTCTCAGTATACCATTGACCTATGCTATTCTTCAGCAGTCAATTCCAATGTCAACATTAGCCATGGTCGTAACATATATTGCATCGGGCTATCTATTAGGCTATCTCACTTTACATGATGTTGATATTGACACATTCAAATCAATAATATCATCTTGTTACCAACATAATTCGATAACAGCGTCCTACCGAGTGTGAATGCTAATATTGATCCACATGTC
>Ga0214480_100047_pt1 | contig 44124 bp, 32 predicted proteins | sample M1_20Mar14CPVII9_3_FD_165042 | JGI IMG/M metagenome (GOLD analysis project Ga0214480, IMG submission 165042) | Marine eukaryotic communities from Monterey Bay, California, United States - M1_20Mar14CPVII9sort6BwellE17 | ecosystem: Environmental > Aquatic > Marine > Unclassified | place: USA... | reverse complement strand
AGTAGAAGATAGGAGATGGATAGCGTCATGATGAAAGTCTTCGAGAAAAAAAGTGAGCGATGAGCGGCGAAGCCGCTTCAACTCAGAAAGGTTACTACCTAATAAAGTACTTAGGTAATTACCTTGGCCTATTATCAGGCATGAAAATCATGCCTAAATCGTATCCATGAGTAGATACCTGCCAATACTCTCAATTCTCGGACAGCAAAAGTATCTGCCCCCTACTTGTCTCGAAGACTATGTACTACTCATACTATTATGAAGAGCAGTAAACGAAGAGGGTCCTCTCAAACCAATATATGTATGCTATTCTTAGTTAAATTGTCATAAAGATACCCCGAAAGTCATCTGATTATCTGTGTCAAAATAAAGTGAAGGTATTAACTTACAAGGAATTGCAACTACTCATAGTGAATAAAGTGCTTCTTTGCTTTGTATTGAAACTTCTTCGTATGACGGGAGCTAATTATATGATTTGTTTTGCTAAGTAATGTGACTTTGAAACAATCCTTTGTCTCCAACCCTGCAGAAATATCCAAGAGTATGCAAAACTCCGAACATACTTTTTGTATATTCGTCATATCACACCTACTCCCTTGCCGAAACAAAGTCTCTCAAAGCACTCAATGCTTTCTTAGCAACTGGAGCTCTAGCATTCTCAATTCTCTCATCCATAACTTCTCTATATCTTGTAAATCGTTCTTCTCTATTCATATCTGGAGTGTAAACACTATCACTTTCCAATACTACATCTAAATCATTTAATTGTTGAAGTAAGAAGTCTTCATTCGATTGTAATAACTCCGATACTGCATTATCATCTGATAAACGCATTAGTAAATCAGTAGTTATTTCCTTCATTCTCATTTGACGAGGTGATACTTGTCCTCCGGGTGTTGGTTGTGTTTGTTGTTTACGATCATCATCTGCTAGGATACCAAAGCCACCCTTTGTTTTTATCTTAGCACCTGGTTGGAATGGATTGAAACCATCAAAGTCATTATCATCATTACTATTATTACTCTCGTCTGAAAACAGTGGTGAATTTGCAAGTGATGTTGTACTACTTGAGAATGATATTATTGATGATAAATGTTTTATCATGTGATTGTGATGTTGTTTCTTCGTTGGAGTTGATGATATCGACATGAAACCGGCAACATTGGACACAATGATAATCAATATACCAATAATGAATGTAACAAATGGAATCATATTGAATGTGTATGTTGATACGATTTGCTGTATGTTGAAAGTCAGAAAGTTGAAGCAAATGATTTTGTTTGGATTTTCCCATCTAAAGAGTTTTTCACTTCATGAAAACTTATTATTGTTATTGTTTGTTAGGTAGGTAGTTGTAGGCTTGGTTGTGCTTACAACTAATGTATATTCGTATATAAAGCATAGAAAGAAGAAGAAATACTTCAATAGTGCTGCTGGCTTCGGCGGCGGCGTATCGTTAGTTATTTACATTTGCAGTAGTACCTCTGAAAATTGCATGCACGCACCTTGAATAGATACCATCACCTAATATGACAACTATCAGCCCTACTCCATCACCAATATATGTAGAACATACATCAATCTACTCTTCAATTACACCATTTAGCTACCTATTATTCCTTGCTTCTTCGTTACTCTTATTTCTTGGTAAGATTTGTGATTAGGAAACAATGTGTGCTAATCATATATTGAATTTACTAAACTGCATATATTCTTTCTCTCCTCTCGACTACAATTCATATCGTACTCCAATATCATTAACAAGGCTATCTTATACTGCCGAGAGGAATAAAAGCTCACTATTTTGGATTTTCGCGAAAACGATATCGTCGACAGCAGAGGAGACAAGCTTCTTACTCTTTGCAATCTCCCGATGGTAACAGAAGAATTCATAATGGCAATAGTAGACAGCGAGGAGGAGGATGGAATAATAACCACAACACAAATGGTATAAGAAAAACACAGCGACAATCAAATGATGTATTGGAAAGATTATATGCACAATCACATAGTTTCAGTCCACAAGATCAACTTATTTCACCTGTGTCTGAAGTAACAAAGTCAGATATATTATCATCACAAGCTTCTGCTATGCAAGATGATGTTTTTAGTGGATTATCAGATAGACGAGATGTTGAACAACCACCATCAATACAACTAACACTTCCTGAAGAATTAAAGAATAAACTGAAACAACCACCAGGCATTAAACTCATAGCACACGGTACAAAGTGCAAGCCGAGACCTGTTTGGATTACTCTGCATTGTGCTAGTATAGATCAACAACAATCTCCAGAGTTGAAAGAGTATTATAATTGTCTAACTTGGAGAGCAGAGATTAAGAGTAATAGCGCTACAAGCAAGAAGAAGTTAGGTAATCTGAGAAATGTCGAACTAAATGATATAATTGGAATAGAGTTAGGTAAGAGAAGCACAGCACTCCGAAGACCTCAAACGACCAACAGCGTTAAAGAAAATGATTGCTTCAGTCTACTTACAAAAACCGGTACATTAGATTTGCAGGTAGTTGGTATCGATAGCTCAACAGCCGAAGAGGTTAGAGCGGCATTCATCACTTGTCTTGCACTGTCGATGATTGCATCAAAGAGAATAAACAATTTACCTTCTTCTCCATCATCTGCAGCACCATCACTACAGTCTCAATTAGATCGGCTGAAGGGAGGTTCATCCCAGACAACTGACGAAAGAACAATATACTCTGGTATACTAAGTGAAGCGATATCAACTGTTAGCTTTTAGTATATATCGAGAAAATCATATGAATTGGTATCTCAAGTTTCACAGCTTATCATATACGAAAACGACCTTATATTACATATATACACACTGGCAAGGTAATCATTAAACAACTTTCTTCTTATCAACTGAAAGTAATGCAGTAGCAGCCTCTTGTTCCAACTCTTTCAATATCAAACAAACAGCAGTAGCGGGGCCGACAAATGGAGTAAGCACTGCAGCTTTTAAAGCTTTCTTTTCACATTGATAGGCAAGGAAGATTAGTATACCAATGTATAAAACTCCTGTATCTATTGTCATAAACGCCACGGAAGGTCCTGCCTCTGTCCATATGTCACGCCATAAACTATCTAATGCAAATCCATATGATTGATAACCAATGTAAACAAGAGAATACCAAAAGATGAATCCAACTATTGCCAATAATGAGTATGATCTTTGAATGATATTATTACTCGATGTAATGTTTTGAGGAATTGCTTCTAATGTAGATGATTTGTCTGTGAATAGAAACAAGCCACTTAAAGCAATGATAGGTCCGCCGAGTATTCCAGCGCTGCATGTCCACAAGTAATTATCAGTAGGTACTGTGAACACAAGATATGTTAGAATAACTCCTGGCAATGCCAATGCTGTTCCCCCAATAACTCTGCTTTTGGTAACTGGAACACCAAACTGTGGACCGCCGAGCATATAACTTGGATTGAAGACTAATGGGAACATAACCGATACACCAAAGAGTTGATATAACAGACCAAGTATCGTCGGGTATCTTACTGGTCCTCGACCTCCCTTTCTTCCCGCTGCACTAACACTCAATAAAGTTGCCGGAAAGGATACAACAATTACGCCTCCCCAAGTTAGTATACCAGCTGGGTATGTATTTCTAAGCTCTAATAAAAACTGAGTAATGAGGCATACGAGTACATTAAATGCTCCCAGTCCAAGTAGAGGTTCATATTCATGATAGTCAGTGTTTTGTGTAAATTCCTTTGCATCATACTCAGTACATGCACCCAATATTGGCTCGAAGGCAGGACTACTTATCTCATTAACTTTGATAAACGCCCATGCTCCTAAAACAAATGATGATAATGCATATACAATTGTTCTTGTTGTGATTCCCCTGCTGCTACTAACCACAGGACTCTGTGCATCATCAGGCTTACACATATCTTTGAAGTGATATTAATTCTTCTCTAAACAATGATAGTTATGTGACGATCACTTATCTTCTTCTGAGCGAACAGACTATACTACTTGATAGACTACCTAACAATTATTCCGCCGCCTATATTCAATTGCAATTGAAGTGATATACAATTCTTCTTCTCGATAAGTTATGCAAAAATACATCGTCATCGATTATATAGTGGTGGTCATTTATTTATTTATTAGATATGCAAAGGTACTAAAATACCTAAATATTTATATGTATCTTTTGCCAACTCACTCATAGGTACATATTGCAAGTACCTAAGTAGTAGGGTAGAAGAATAGTAATAATATGAGATCATCTACCATTCTATATGTATCGACAGTATGCAGCATCGGCTTCACAGCCAGTGCCTTTGATGCTACAACTCTGTTTCAACCAAAAACAGCAGTGAAAGATGTACAATCTAAAATGCCAATGTTCGAGTATCTCAAGTTTGATAAAAACCCCAACTTTAATGTATTGGCAAAGACAGAGCAATATGTTGCTACACAAACTGTTGGTAATATGAGTGAAGATTGGTATGCCGACGATTGTAAGTTTGTGCACTTAGGAATCATAATTTATATGAATGATATATGATATGATATTTAATTGTACACATATGTTTCTTAACAAGAACTTCACTGCTTCTTTCACATCAGATGTTTTGAGGGGCCCAGTTATCGGACCAATTAATAGAAAAGATTTAGCAACAAGTCAGAAAGGATTGGATATTGTTAATGCTTTTCCTGATATTAAGATTGATAGCTTTGGTTTTACCATAGATCCAGAGAATCCTTATAGATGTTATTACTTCCAGAGGTGGCGTGCTACACATACAATCGATATGGATGCCTATGGGACAATATATCCAGCAACAAACACAGAAATGGAAACACCGGTATCAACATTCTCAGTAGTATGGAATCCAGAGGGAAAAATTGTATATGAACAAGTCGGTGCCGTGGTTGATAGATTAGAGGGTAATACACAAGGAAAGGCGGCAGTCTTTGGTCTATTGCATACGGCTGGGTTGAAATTAAGTGCATCTCCTGGAGACGGAGTGTTTTCTTTCATCCAAAGAATTGGTCATCTCGTGGGAGGACAAGGTCGATCATGGTCTGAAGAAGAAGAACTCCCATCGTGGTGGACGGATAAAAGCAGAGGCGCTGATGCAACTGAACAGTATTAAGCATAATTCACATATATGTAGAAATCTAAAGAAAAAACTTCAATGTATGTACATTTCATCCCCTAAACTTGCAATATATTACACTATTATTATCCATCATGACATTAACAGTTACAATCCCTCTTCATCTAAAAACTCCATTACCTCTTGGACAAACTCTTCAGGGCTATCCAAATATACAGGATGTCGTCCTGACAATTCAATACCCTTGGCATTCACTACATTCTTCAACTTATCAGTGACCTTCTTTCCTCCAGTATCTTGATCACCATGTATTGCCAATATAGGAATCTTTGCAACTTTATAAGATTGTAATGTACTTTCTGAAGCACCCATTACAGCACCTGATGCTACTGGTATCCATGCTTTCAATATCTTTGGTAATAGTTCAGGCATATCACCCAATGATACAATAGCTTTCCCACTTGCACTTGGTGATACAATTGTTACCGCTCTTCCACTTAATAGATTATTAGAAGATAATGCATCAAATGCATTACTCAATTGTATACCATCAGCTTTTACTGGTAAGTCTAATGCAGTAATTGATAAATTACCCTCATCTTCTTCGTTGTTTATTTCACATAACATATTTAATATACCTGATGTCTTCCAGTTCTCTTTGGTGAAGGCTGCTCCGTGCAATAGTACCAGTTCTGTCAATGTTGGATTATCTTGTGATGGTAACGGACCACAATGATAATATGACAAACTTTCCGATTTGTTGCCATATGTTACAGATCCGGATGTAATTGTAAGTGGATCTACAGTCTCTTCATCTAATTGTTCTTTATTAAGTTGTTGTGCATGTTGATTTAGTGTAGTCTGGGGTGATATTATCTCTTCACTGGTGCTATCGATTATAAATGATGTTAGAAGAAGTGATATAAGATATGGAGTAATCATATTCAATCAACAAAAAAGAAAGGTGCATAAGATATGCACTGTGAACTTACCTACTACTCGCTCTTATATCGTCACCACTCTTTGGCATAGAAAGCAACAAATATATCGCAGTAAGGCCAACTTAAAGATGCGCGTTTAGAAGTTTATGAAGATGAAGAGAGAGACAGTAGTAACTCAAGTTAGTGCATATCACTACAACTTGCAAAAGGCTAGTCAATGACTCTGATCTCAAATACTTCATATTATTAAACACATGAATTAATAAGATAAACAATACAAACGTGTACTTTCCTGCTGCTATGATTGCTGCGTATAGTGTAACCTTGGACGTTGGGTGGCTGGTACGGCGTGATATCATTGTCATGCTGAGAATTGAGATGGTTCTGGATCTAAGTAGCAAGACTGACACCAAGATATTTAGCGATACAACATATTACTTTTAATCGTATAGACCAATCAATCTCAAATCTCAATAGCATTTGCTATTATAGCATATTGTACTATTGTTTATTGTACACAAGCCGAAAGCCGAGGTAATAAAACACAGCCTATTGTTATTATTTATAATAACAAGCAAACAAAGAGATATGGGCGGTCGTTCCAGATCAAACAGTAACACATCAATGATGTCATCATCACAATATACAATCAATACAAACTATACTAGCAAATCATCATTAACTCAATCATTACTACAAGGTGGCACATCTACTTCATCATCTTATAACCTATCAACAGCATTAGCAACATCTGAGGATGTACTATCGAACTTTAATCAATTAATTACTGATTTACAATCAAATAATAGTAATCAGCGTAGTATTCGTATAGGAGCGTGTTGTACTGCGTTAATTGAAACTGCATATGAACGTCGTGCTACTACTAGTACTAGTAGCAGTAGTGATGACAATGGAGATAAGGAGGAGAAGAAGGAAGTGACACCAAATGAATTGTTCATTGTAACAATCTCATCAATCCAATCAATCCAATCATCCCTTGAATCCCTCTCTTCCTCCAACCCATCAACCTCCTCCAACTCTAATAATATCACAACAACCATAGAAAATACAATAATACCACTATTAGAAATCTTAAACTTAATATTACCATATATTGCACATTTTACAAATAATAATGGTGCATTATTAATACATCAATTTATGAATATAAGTAGAATGTTACGTTTGTTTGTTGTTTTTGGTTATAGTTTAAATACTAATGATGGAGGAGGTAGTGGTGGTGGTGCAATGGGTGGAGGGGGTAAGAAGAAAAAGGGAAAGGGAAGTCAACAGAATCAAGGAAGTACAGGATCAAATGCATTATTACGTCAACTATTAAAGGTTTCAACTACATTACTATTAGTTACACCCATCCAACTCTCCTCCCTTAATACTAATAATAGCAGCAGTGGAGGAGTGAATTATGGAATATCAACAAAAGATATTGGTAAACTACTATCATCAACTATAATACAAATGACGAATGATATACGACCAAAGGTTAGAAAAGCTAGTTGGGGTTGTTTAATGGAAATTATCATTGCTTCCTCCTCTTCTTCTGGTGGTGGTGGTATGAATAGCGGTATGGGTAGTAGTGAGGTGGATGAAAGTATTATTAAAAGAATACAAAGTCAGCGTCAAGTTATAGCAGATTATATATGGGAATATTGTCATGCAATACTTACCAATTATACATCTTCCAACAATAAGAAGGACAACAAGAAGGATGGTACCAATAACAAAATTGTACACATATTACGTTTCTTGTCAATGGCAGTACCATATGCTGATGATTTACGTATACGTATTAGATTTGGTGAAGTTTGTTTATTATTATTGGGTAATAAAAATGGAATGAGTGGAGGAAGTGGTAAGAAGAATAAAGGAGGGATAATATCAATGGATATAATGAAATCAGTATTGGTTACATTATTATCATGTTTGGAAGTAACTGATTATGAAGAACAACAGTCGTTATTGGGTGTAGAGGAGAAAACAAGTAATAATAGTCGTGGAGGAGAAGGGGAAGGGGAAATGTCAAAGTTTGCATCACGTACATTGGCATTCTTATTACAACATCGTCCTAATAATTCCAATGCATCGTATAATGATAATGAGGAGGATGTGAATGTTATTTATGGACAATGTTTGTTAGCTTGTATGGGACGAATGTTGGGCAACGACAACAAGGATGACAGTGGTGATAATATCCCACCATCAAAGTTATTAGCAATGAAGTTATTACCAAATGTAATGACATCAATGCTTCATTTATGCGATTCGTCACACAATGGAGAAGAAGACGGAGACAAAGCATCATCATCAACTTGTGGTTCTGAATTTAATCAATTCATATCAAGAATGATACCAATTGTTATATCCTACATCAACAACAGTAACAACAACAACAAGTTGCATCGTATAGCACTTGAAATATTACCCCAATGTATACCAATATTACAATCATCGTTAAAAATACAATATCGTAATGTATGGGGTTCTATATTAAGTGGTGGTTATTCAACGTTTATTGGTATCTTGTCACATTGGTTATTATCAAGTCGTTACAACATCCAACAACAGTCTGAGGTGGGGGATACATCATCATCATCCGAATTGAATGAGAAGATACAACAATACATTCAAACACTAGTATCATCAATATTAAAATTACATGATGATATTGCCAAGGGTGATAGTTTGGCACGTACTGCCGTGGAGTATGCCACATCTACTATTATTCGAGGTATGGGTGTTGAGTTATTTGTTAGTGTTGTTGATTTTGTCAACAATACTGATGATGCTAGTGAGGATGGGAAGAAGAAGAGTAAGAAAATGTTGTCATCAAGTACCACTGGAGAAGGTGGTATCCGTGATGACCGTGCATGGTTGTTACCATTACTGAAACAGTCTGCAAGTGGTGGTAGCAATAGAGAAGAGGGAGGAGGAGGAGGAGGAGATGGTATTACAATCAAAACACACTTGTCATTCTTCCAAACTAACATCTTAACACTAGCACGTAAATGTGACGCTGCATCGGCGGATACACAATTAACCGTCATGGAAATATCAACACATAAGTCACGTGTCGTGGAGTTATGGTCATTACTACCCAACTTTTGTGTCTATCCCATGGATATACAAGAGAATTTTAGTATGGTTGCTAAGATCATTGTGAAGGCATTGGGTGATTATGAACGTTATCCAAAGTTGGTTGTAAGTTTTGTTTGTTTGTTGTATGTGTGTCTTGTAATCAAGTTTTTGTTAATGATTGTTAATCTCATCACATTCATCATCTTCGTACTCTTATCATGCAGCCAATTATATGTGGTGGTTTGAAATCGTTGACCGCTGGTGTGATGGACCGGTCGTCCAACTCATCATCATATCCAATGGCAACAGAAGATTACAACGTGGTATCAAATGTCTCAACGAAGATCCTCCCGTCCCTATTCAAGTTGGTTGATACCTTGAACAAGTCCTCTTTGTCGTCGAGCCAAGAAGATGATGATGAAGGCATGGATATCGACGATGACACAAAGAAAAAAGAAAAGAATAGTCAGCAGAATATGCATCTTGTCGAGGCTGTTACAGATGCCATTGGCCAACTTGCACAAATCTGTCCTCGTGAATTCTTACAAACACTATTCAAGAAGGTTATCCAACGACTACTTTTGGCTACTACCGAGATTGCCGAAGCGTCATCGAGTGATAAGGCTGCCAAGAATGTAGCAAATGCAAGCATATCATCTCTTCTAGGTTTAGGCCAAGCTCTCGTTGCTTCTGGCTCACTTGATGATACCAGTCTATCCCTTCTATACCGTGCCGTTCGTCCATTAGTTCGAAGTGACGAAAATGATCCCAAGGTACAAAAGCGAGCATACAAGGTGTTGGCAGAGATTTGCGAACGACACAAGGACTTTGTTACCTCCCCCGAGCGTTTAGGAGAAATGATTGACTTGATGGTAGAGAGTTTGGTAACATGTCAAGTCTCCGCACGACACATGAGGCTCAAGTGCATGACACACATTGTCGAGGGGTTTGACTCAACGAATGTTGATCACATGGCTGTCATACCCAAGATTATGGGCGAGGTTTTACTTTGCTTGAAAGATTCCAATTCTAAAACTCGTGAGGCGGCATATCAACTTCTCTTGGCCATGGCCGTATCTCGTGATGATATGACTGATTATTTTAGTATTGTACTGGCGGCACTTGGTGCACAGACTACTCATATGCGAAGTGCAGCTGTCATGGCATTATCAAGACTTACATTTGAATATGCAAGAGACGACGAGGTGGTACAAGAGTTGTTACCGAGTGTGCTGCAAACAGTTTCGGTATTGTTTGATGATTCGTCTCGGGAGGTTAGCAAGAGTGTGATTGGGTAAGAAGAGAGAGATATTACAGTGCTAGTGAATTATACTTTGTTGATTCGTCATCTTACTTAAACACTTCTTACCTTTTTCTTTCCTTTCACAACATCATAAATGTAGCTTCGTCAGGGTCAGTGTAGCAGCCATGACATCAGAGCAACTTCAACCACTTCTACCCGAGGTAGTCGGAGGTATCCTCAAGTACAACAAAGGCAGGGATAGGTTCCGAGCCAAGATCAAGATTATATTGAAGAAGCTTGTTCGGGTGTATGGATATGATGTCATTGCACCATTAGTACCCGAAGAGCATACTCGTCTAATAACGCATATGCGTAAACTCTCTGAACGTGCGGCCCGTAGAAAGGCTGCTGGAGTACAGGATGGACGGTCTGTAGCTAATCAAGACTTTGATGATATGATGGAGTCAGATGAAGATGATTCAGATGACGGACGAACGTTCATGACGGGTGTCACTGGATTCACGAGAATGACAAATATGAGCGGCAAGGTTACAAAACGCTCAGCTATGGATCGAAGTATCAAGAATAAGAGTGTCATAAGTGGAGCCATGTCTACTATGACAGGCAAAAGTGTCAAGGGCAATAAAGGTCCTCGTATCAAGGCGGAGCTAAATGGAGAAATTCTCGACATGCTTGATGCCTCCAAGATGGCTCGAAGTGTTCGCTTTGCAGATGTTGATATGGACAGGAGAGACTTTAGTGATGACGAAGAAGATGATGGTATGGATGATATGCATTTTGACAACCAGGGTAGGATTGTTATTAGTGATGGAATGCCAAAACGTGGAGATACTCATCAAGACGGCGGCGGTAATGCGGAACACTATGAATCGGATGATGATGAAAATCGTGAGCTTAAAGCTGGTGGTGGTGGGGGTGGTGGAAAGCGTCGTCGGATCTCCAAGCTTGAAAGTGTCAAACTAGCCAAGGCGGAGAGAGTTGGGAAGAAGCAAAAGGCAAAGAATGATTCTGCTGGCTCAATTGGTGGGGCATACAAATCAAAGAAGGCTGGTGGCGATGTCAAGAAGAAGGGTCAACAGTATGAACCGTATGCATATGTTCCTCTTAATGCAAAGGATTATACAAAGAAGAATAGGAGCAACGCGGTGAAAAAGATGGGAAGTGTAGTTAGAGGAAAGAGGAAGAGGGGTTAATGTGAATCTAGAGAACAAGTGGAACACAAATACATCTATCTTTTCACTTTATATTTATGTTAATGCAGAGCCTAGCTATTAAGTACTCACTACTTCCTATACTTCTCTATCTTACTTCTCTCTTACTCTTAGCCTACAACTACAATACTAGTCTCTCTCTCTCCTAGTTGATCTTCTTCAGTGATATGTCCTTGATTCGTAAAGACCAAGCATCGCTTGCACCATAAATATGAAGCATACTCTTTGTCTTCTCAGCTTCCTCTTCCGATATTGTAATTGTTGCATCAATTGTATTCCAATTATTAGATGACCACTCAGTGAAAATGAAAAACTCATTATACTTTGTGGTCGTTTCAGAGGGCCCTCCCGAGCTGTTCATTCTGACGACAGGACACTTCCTTTCCTCTGGATCACAATCGAGAGAATTGCCGTCTTCGTCTGTGAGCATAACTTGTGCTGTAAAGTGATAAACAGCTCCAACATCAAAACATCTTGTATCGAGATATGTTACAAGCCCATTCGCCCAGGAATCTCGGTCTTTGTTTTCAAGATACCATGTACCATCAACATCTGAAATGTTGTAGACACCTCCACCTGAGTGAAGCCAAGCCCCGACACCAGTTTGTATGAGCTCATCACAAGACTTTGGATCATTACTTCCGTCATAGACGTAATTTAATGGCACTCCATCGCATCCATCTGGGTTTGTATCTTCATAAATCGTGTCCACATACTGAGGCCAAATACCCGTTCCAGTTTCCGAGTCAGAGAACGAAGCCACATAGCTACCACCAACTGGAAGATATAGTCGGTAGTGAGCACTCAGCATATAGAACTCAGAGTGACTATTCATGTGTGATTCCCACTGTCCTGATACTTGAATAGACTTGTTTGTAGATGTGTCCACTACTTTCATTACCGTTGAAGAAGGTGTACTGGCAGACGGAACAGATATCTTTAAAGACCGTACACAAGAGTTGGAACAGAACTGAGCACATGCTTCTCCACCAGCCAGGGGCGAGCACTCTTGCGGAAACGTTGTCCAGAGAGGGTTGTCTGAGACAATATACCCACCATCAGAAACGATGTGAATATAGTCGACACCTGCTTCTTGAGAGTCGCACAGGTTGATCTGAGATTGTTCCTCAATATCATTGTACTTGATGTTTGATATACTTGCTCGGGGATCAAAGTATCCCGAGTCTTCTCGAGAATCAACATCAATAGCAGCCATGTCCAAGCAGCCTGTGGATAATCCAAAGCGCTCGAATGTAACATTTGATAGTTGGTAACCCATATTCTTACCGCCCATTTTGGCAGCATGGAGTTGGATCCCTCTTTGAACGTAGTTGTTGTAACCACACGAAGATAAAGCTTGAATACTGCCTTCATTGGACGGTGACTGAACGAGTGCTTCATACTCGGCACTGTAACCAACAACGGTTACATCCTCAATCCTACCTTCATAGGATCTATCAATATCAATGCCATGGCGTTGGTTATCAGCATAGTATCCTCCTAGAAAAGTCTGGTTCAATCCATTGTGACTGAATGCTCCAGCTCCTCTGTTACGGTATGAAACGAAGTTAGAGAAGATGGCCTCATTAGGAGGCTTCCAACCACCAGAAGGATAGGTCTGCATACCATCGCCTTCATTTGAATGTGCTTTATTACTGTCAAACAAGTACGGTGCCAAGTCTTGCCTGGATGGCAATGGAAGACTACCATCTACTACTTCTGGGGCATTTTTAGATGCACCACGAAAGAAGCCTTCAACCTCAAACCAATAACCTGAACCTTTACTGCCTGCGGCAACATTACCAATCAGAGAGTTGCGAGGGGATGGCATCCAATATGTTGACGGGTTATGATCTGAGTCTACGCTTGATAGTAGATTGGCTTTCTCCACGGGAAAAGTCGATGCTCCTAGATTGTACTGGAACACATTTCCAAACTCATTTCCATCTTCTGTCATGAAACAGTGTCCTAAAGAGTACAACAAGACAAAACAATATATGAGCGTGGGGTATAGCACAATAAAAGATATAAACTGGAGCCCTTCTTACCTTTGGTGTTGTATGCTACATTTGATTCTATGAGCACTTCATTTGAGCCATGAATAACTATGCATCTTTGATTAGATTCAATGATTGAGTTTGCCTTTACAGTACTTCCCGAGACATTGTGAGAAAGATGAAAGTGGATAGGATACCTTCCGAGATTGCCCTGTTGTCCCATTTGTTTAAATTGTACTCCTTCGAGGTGCTGCTGTACATTAGGTGTATGTAGTATGATAAGGTGCCCCCCGTGAAGTTCGTTTGATGGGTCAGGTGTTGCTGTTACCATAACATTTCGGGAGAGTAGAGCAACCTCTGCTCTTGAGAGAGGGTTTTGATCATAATATGCCGGATGAAATCCCGCATCTCCTTCAAAGCTAATAACACCCACCTCTTTGCCTTGATATAGTCTACTTGACACATCAACAATGTTCACAACAGATGAGTCCGTGTACTGGTTTGTGCTTGGAGTAATCAAAAGCTCAGCCTGGCCCCAGCAACTTGCAATATCTGGGTTATCCACAAGTAGCTCTTGGCCTACCCCTTGCTTAAAGACAATCTTAATATCGTCGTAATCAACAGTATTGGCTGGCGACCCTTCACCTACCATTGTAATTAACTTGACATCTGTGGCTGTGGCCATCTCATCAGTTACTGAAAAAGTCTTGGTCAGTGTGACCCATCCGTCAGTACCATATTGCTTTGATGCTCGGAGAAAGTCTCGATACTTGACAGATCCTGATGGACTTGTAATGGCAAGCTTGATAACTAATGATCCTCCCGCAGATGTATCGACTCGAACTCTCATTGAGAATTCATAAAGCACATCTTTTTCAAGACAGCCTGTGACCAATGTTTGCTCTAGACCAGGATAGACTTTTGTACGTCCCGCATGACGCAAATACTTATTCCCATCCTCTTCCTTGATCAAGAAGGACCCACCCGATCGTGGTTTCCATGGATAGTACTGTCCAGTTTCAAAGTCACCATTTGCAATCAAGTTCCGACAAACATTTTGTGGATCTGGATATAACTTTTGAGTTGCCATGATTACTTCCATCTTGATAATGTTTATATCGTATCCCGGAGCAGGTGCTCCCATTAATAGGAGGTAGAATGAACCATTATATGTCTGTACATCATTCACTTCTGCTTGGGATAGTTCACTATGTATTGTAGAAGAGACGAGACAGGTATGTGAGGCTAGCACATCTATGCACATATTATGTTTGATAAGAATATGTATAATAAACTTACAACACAGTCCGGAGAACAAAGTATTCACCATCTGTTGTTTTGGGCCAATATTTAGATAGTAATATGGTGCGATAAACACTCTTGTTGTATCGTCCAACCTTTTGCAATTGCATATAAAGGCATTTTCCATTAGTTTGACATGACGATGGACCATAACCATCCATTGCCGTGACCTTAATCTTGGCTGAAACTAGATATGGAACACCAGCTTGAAGTTGTTGACAAGGAGATGATGATTCTGAGATCTTAACACGTATTCCCTGAGTTGACTTTGTCCTTCCCTTGATGAGTAATGAATTATCTAATTCATCAATCTCTAATGTAGGGAGAGATGACCCTGACACGTCCCAAAAGTCTAACCAATCTGATGAAGATTGACTATTAAATGATACTATACTGGAAGTAGTATCAGAACACCCCGATGGTAGAGATGGTGCTCTTGGGTATTCCTCAGGAGTTGGTGCTCCGCCAGTTGATACTTCTAACAAGTTAGTCCACGTTGGGCAATCCCTTCCTCCTCCATCTATTTTTGGCATGGCATGTATATCTAATTGACCCCCGGCTACAGCAAAGGGTAGTTTACCAATATTACACCCAGCATCTTGTGAACAGACATGACTATTCTCGTCATGTGGCATAAAATATCGCTCACCATCTTCAGCACCAAAGAGATGTATTTCCAAATTTACTTCTCCAGTAATCGGCTCTCCTCCTCGTCCATTATCTGATCCACTTGCATCAGTACCTTCATATATTGATAATATACCCTCCACTTCAATACTCTTTGTTAATAATTTGATTTTGTTTGAGTTTGAATTACCCACATTGGGTATTAACAAACGACCTTGGATTGATAAGCCATCATACATGATATATTCAATATTATTATGATATTCCTCCGATAGTGGATCTAATATGATACATTCACCACAGGGAACAATAACTTTATTTGTATATTCAAATAATGATGCATTACTACTACCAAAGTAGGATGACCAAGGTATACATTCTTGTTGTAGTATGTTTTGATTACATGTCAATGCTTTGAACATATCATGTGTTTGTGCTGCATTAGCTGCTGCTACTAAAGTAGTTGCGACAAGCAGTACAGAAAATATCATGGTCATATCTAGTAGATTATACTTGCAATAGCAACAACGTCCATAATGCCTATATAATATATTTATCTCCATCCTCTTAGGTAACCATACGATACCGAAACTTGTGACAAAAATGACAGTAGTTTTTCATGTCATGTAAACTCCTTCTTTGGAAAGCTATCATCCTCAGAAGACCACCACCAATCATGCAGTACATGCTGCAATTATGTATCTATCTTATCAGACCCAATACTCTCACAAACTTACCATCTTACTAGTCGTTTTTAATGCACTTTGAATAGAAGTTAGTTGATAGCGTTGGTATTATTCACCAGGGTATTATCCTTTTGAAGTAAATTTGTATTGTAGACAGTAGATAGAGGACTGTAGAACTATTGAAGGTTTGTTTGTTAAGGTTTGTAGTACTGGCCTCCTTCATTACTCTTATCTCTCTATACGTATTGCGGTGCCGCCCGCATCATCAATACCACACCACAATAATGGATGACTTAGATTTAGACGATGCTCTCTTCCTCGAAGGGGAGATTGATTTAGATTTGGGTGATATATTCGAGGGTGATAATACTACTAACAATAATAATAATACTAATTATAATGGAGTTGCTGATGGCGGTGGTGGATTAATGGATGCATTTGATTTTGGTGACGGACAACAGCAGCAACAGTTGAGTGGTTATAATCACCACAATAACAACAATAATAATACAATATCACCAACAATTAAAAAACGTAGAGCATCACGAACAGCCCGTTCCAATCCACATCAAACATCATCCTCCTCAAACAACACTAATAAATCATCATCACCAACAGCTAATGTATCAAAATCAGAATTAAATTCCTTATTATCTGATGCAATATTACCCACCAATGCCAAACGCACGCGTCGTAAATCGAAAAAGTACATTGATTCATCCGGCACTACCAGTTCAGATGGTGATGATGATACTACTACTAATAGTGAAATACAGCAACAGTATTATTATGGTAATAATACTAGGTATGATGGTAGTCAGAAACAGCAAAGGCGAAAGAGTAGTAGTAAGCAGGGTACGAGTGGTAATAATAATAAGGGAGTGGTTGGAGATAAGCAGAATCGACGAGTTAGTATACAGGAAATGCCAAGAGTTATACACTCCGGTCAACCAAACACTTCACATCCTCATAATACTGCCAGTGCTAGTGGTGGTGGTGGTGGTGGTGGACCAACTCCACAACAAATTCAACAACTCCAACTCCTCCGTGAACAACAGCTCCGTCAACAACAGCAACAAATTGCCTACCAAAATCAACTTGTTCAACAACAAAAGCAACATAAACAAGCGGCAATTAATCAATTACAAACAATACAATCATCATTAACAGATTATGGTTTAAATTATTCTCAAACTAACTTTTATCCATATTTAAATAATAGTAATAATGGTAATAATAGTTTACCACAGCAAGTTGAGAAAGAAAAGAGTGTGAATAAAGTATACCCATTGTTACATAAGTTGGCTGTTAATTCTACTCAGTCGTATAACGGTAGTGATATTAATACCGAGCAAGGAAAAGATGGATTAGATGAAATGTCACCGTTATATACATTATTTGATAAGCATATTGGTGCATTACCAAATAGTACAAATGGAGGAGGAGGACCGTGTGACAAGTTATTATCATCATTGAGTAATGTTACACAAAGTGTTAGTAACCAGTTATCATCAAATGAGGTTAGTAGTAAGTTAAAGAAGAATACGAAAGCCAAAGATCAAAAAGGCCGTAACAAACGTTATGAACGACAAGGAAGTAAACAACAAGAAGTAAACGAAGACAAGGCAACATTAATAACTGAATTATCAAAATTATATACACAACATATTAAACAAAGTTCATTTTTACGTCAAAATTTAATTAATATGGAATCGTACATATTAAATCACTCTATATTGAGTCAACATACTACTGATATATTTGGTACTACTACTAAGAAGAAGGGAGGAAAGGGAAAGGGTGGAAAGGGAAAAGAAACAACAACAACAACAAGTAGAAAAGAGATAGAAGAAGTGATTAAATTAGTTAATATGAATGATCGATATACATTATTAAATGAACGGAATTTAATGATACAAAAGTTACATTATCAACAGTCATTGAAACATCATCATCAGCATCAACAACAACAGGCTCAACAGCAACAACAGGCTCAACAACAACAAATGAAGGAATATAAAAAGATATGCAATAATCGATATGCATTACCACCACCATCACTTAATGATTCTACATCTACAGCATCAAAAGAAAAACCACAGGTAGTTACCGGTAATGATGGTACAACATACATACTACAATCGAATGATGAGGAATATACACATGGTGGACCAAATTTAACACCTGTAACGAGTATCAAGGTGAAGGTTAGGGTTAATGGGAGTATTGTCAAGGGTAGCAGTAGCAGTAGTGCAGGTGGAAGTAATGGTAAATTGGTAGCAAGACTATGGTGTCCACTAAATTGGAAAATTGCTCGTAAGAATGCTGAATTGGTATTAAAAAGTAAAGCCTCGGGTAGTAGTAGTGGTGCCAGTGGAGGTCAGAATGCACATGGTGGAATAGCACCACCTAATGCATTATCAATTATGCCATCTCATCCAATGGTGCCGAATATACCCAAGCCTGACTTATCATTAGTCGATGTTGATACTATGAGGATTGTTGCGAATGAATTATGTCGTTTTGATTTGTTATTACCAAAAACAGTAGCTACCAGCGGTAGCAGCGGCGGTGGAGGTGATAGTAATAATAAGAGAAAGAGAAGAAAGAGTAACAAGGATGACAATGGTGGTAAAAAGTCTACTACAGACAAGGCTGTATCATTTGCTTCTTCATTGGCTGAGATTGAAAAGATTGTCAAGGAGCAAAGGATGGGAGGATCAGAGATATCGTCGTCGACCAATACCAAGGAACCAGGTAAGAAGAAGGAAGTTAAGAAGCGTAAACGCAAGACTAAAGAGAGTAGTACTGCAGTAGCAGCCTCACCATCAAAGAAGGCTACTACACCAAGTCCCAAGAAGACCAAGAGGATCTCTAAGAAGACGCCCATTATTCCTCCTCGTAAACCACCAATCTATAATGAATCAGATGTTTATTCACAGGAACAACAGCGATTACAACATACACTTTACGATCATATATTAAATCCCAAGACATTACCATCTGATAAGCGTACTATACTTGCTAATGAAATTGCATCGTCATTACAACGTCTCGAGAAGGCACGTACTACTAGTACTACTAGCAAATCATCAAAGTCATACGAGTCATCCACAAAGATGAAAGAGATTGATGAACAAATTAAAGAATTACAATCTATAGTTGAAGAAGATGTCGATATTGTCCCAGATTCCTGTAATACTATTGGATTATGGAATTATATGAATAAAACAAATTACTTTGATACTATACGTAATGTGGATGTACAGTATGGAATGGAGGGTATTGTTGAGTCGTCAGAGGATGTAGTAGATGTTGGACGGAATGATGAATTGTTTGATCGTGATAGTTGGGGTACAATGGAGAAGGTTTCGTCGTCGACTACCACCAAGAAGAAGACCAAGGAAGAAGAAGAAGAAGAAGAAGAAGAAGAAGAAGAAGCCCCCTTGTTTGATCGTTTGCAATCCTTATTGGTCGAGGTAGATGACGGGAGTGGCAGTGAAGATGATGATGGTGATGATGACATTGTCAACCTTCCATCCTACTCAGACAATGGACTAAGCAGTCCCAACAAGATCAAGTCATCACCCCTGACGACCTCTCAAGATGATGATGGTGGTTCAAGAGTCGACGTATCCGCCTTGACACTAGATCAACGTACATTCATTCAACTTCGTGCAGCGGGATTTCATAATGTACCAATACCTTCGTCTACTACACCACAATCGTCTTCCACCTCCCAAGGAGAAGAAGGACCTCTAATCAGTGATGTTCTTCAAAAGATGAAGTCACGTCTATCCTCCCTTCATGCGGAGACTAATGCTCAAGTTTCATCAATCAAAGACAAGGTGGCACTTGCTACTCTCATATCCCCTCCGCAACATCAAAATGAGAAGAGAGATGTTGATGTAGATGCTGCAACATTGATCAAGTATAAACAACTTGAAAGATCCCAGAAGAAGGGGTAGGAAGGAATGTGAGGCAAGGGAGCAGGGCAGCAGAGGGAAGATGATAATTTGAGGAGAGAGGATACTTGGAGATCTTCGAGGTGTATCTACTATCTATATTTCTATATGTAAGTCTAATCATCTTTAAATATCACGGCGTGGATACACCATATTCTCGTCATCATAAGTTTATCTCTAGGATGCTCTGTGATTAGCTTAAGATGGCAACAAACCATCAGTATGACCTTGTTGCTCAAGGATACCACTTAACTTTTGCTTGTACATACTATGAGATTGATACCTATTGCTGGAGATAAGGCGCTTAGCAAGTACTTGATTGGTTCAATGTAACCTCACGAGAACAAGTACATATCAGCTTTGGTAACTTTGGTAACGTCTGTGACAATCGCGGATTTAATGGATGTCACGGGCCGGGTCATTTGATGATATATCTGATTTTGACATAGATAGTTTCCTTATCAGATTCATCACGGAGCTCGAATCTTCCGTCTTCTTTTTTGCCCTTGACTAACCATACCCGATCTCCTTCGCTGCTCACCCTAACTCGGTCATCTTGTGCAAACCCTGTACCCTGCAAGGAAGCAGGGCATGCTGTAGTTAGATGATATGCAGTGGGTGATGCTTGTGACTTCTCCTCGGTTGCTCGCTTCCGAGCAGCTCTTAGTAGTTTCTTCGCAGCTTCTAATTCTTCCTTGAAGAGATACTCTCGCTTGAGATATGTACGACTCATGATAGAAAAGAAGACACTCAAACGATACAAAGCCGGTGAGGAGTCAGACAGTTTATCCCGAATACTGTCGTCAGTCTCATGAAACCTATCGGCCTTATCAGCCAATTTAAGTTGACGCTTGTTTTCAATCTCTGCATGCATCATTCTAGTATCCTTAGAGTCTGAGCTTTGGGCCGCCAGAACAATCTTGGTACCCGCTTCTTCACTTACAACTTCTAATGTGTTATGCACAACACGGCGACCTGTGCCCCGAAGTGTAGATGCTTCAATAAAAACTGATACACCTCCAGTACGAATACGAGACATTGCTCTTGAAAGGCCGGGGTTGAGCTCCCCAGTCCTTAAAAAGCCGTCTTCAGATATAATAATCAGCTCGGTATCTTTTGTAATACATCCGTCTTCAATGCCCGCCTCGATAGCTAATGCAAGCTGCCACAAAGATACATCCCATACAGATTTGCTAAGCCCACCTCCATCGGTACGACGAAGGTATATGAGAACTGCTTCTTCGTTGGAATTGGAATATTCTTTGTTTAACTCATCTAGTTGTGTCTTGATAGCTGATTGAACTTCTGGCTGATCACTGAGTGGTGTGTGTTGGTCTTTGACTTGACTGTCAGCATAATCGATGACAAGCTTGAAATCATTCCTATCCGACTCGTCATCCTCGGAGACTTCTCTTCCTCGTCTTAAACCATTACTAATAATCTTCGGCACCAAGCCTTCCTTTGCCATGTCAATGAATTGTTGTGCTCTGACTCTGGCTCGGTTACTGATTCGACCTAAACGTTCCAGTTCACTATCAGAAATAGATACGCCATTGTTTTGGCCTCTGTTACTACCAAGTTCATCTGTAATACTGTTGTATCCTAATATGTCTTCTTCATTGTTGTTAGTGACATCATTTGGATGCATACTAAACTCGGCAACTGAAACTACCTTGATATCTGGATGGATTGATTCGATGATCAGAAGTAACTTGTTGACGAGTTGACCGCGACCAAAACGTTTGAGTTCATTCATTGCAAGGATGACTTGTACATCTTGATCGACATGAAGTATAGACCAAAGGAGATGCCATAATGCTGGAGCGTAATGCATCTTATCCTTATTCGTTTCATGTGCAAAGAAGTAGTCTGTGCAGAGTCTTGTATTCTTTGGAAGCATTCCAGCCCTGACTAAGACTAGTGCTGCCTCTAAAAAGTTGCGGCATTGTGTGGTACCAGTATTGTTTGTTCCATCTGATCCCCGACCAACACCGAATACAATTGGAGCTTTTGAATCTGCACTTGTTGCACTTGTAGTCTGGGTATTGTCAAGAAGACAAGTCTTAATGACATCAGGATCATTCTCCATGCCCTCGAAATGTTGCTTTACTAGTTCACCGATTTCGGCAGGAGAAAGCTTCTCTTCATCAATTGAACTAGCAACTATTTCTCCAATTATTTCAGCACCTGCAGCAATCTTGACAATTTGATTCATAGTCTCTGCTAACTCATACCCTTCGTCTTTCAGCTTCTTCTTAGCTGCATTCGATACTAAACTATCAAGAACTTTTGTAATGGCAGCAGCATTTCCAATCCAATTCGATATCTTGTCAAGTTTTTTAGATTCATCAATAGTTAAACCATTTTGTTGGTCAGCTGATTCATCATCATCTTCTTCTTCCACGGTCTCTTCTTCCTCATCATGTATATATGATACCGTTTCACAATCCAACGGATCAACATAACTTTGTTGTTCTACTTCTTCTTCAGTTGACACATCTTTATTATTGACTACATTTCCTTCTCCAACAGCTAATTCCACAGGCTCACTATTATTTTGTACTCCTGTAACGACTTCTTCTTGATCAACTATATCTTTGGCACTATCTACCAATATATCTCTGCCTAACTCATCTCTATAACTCTGATCTACTTCTTCTGCCGATTCATTACTATTGGTATCTTCTTTTTCTTCATCTGTAGCCGAATCAATATCGTTTGAAGACTTATCTGCATTAACTGTATCATAATTGTATTTATCTACCACTTCCGTGAAAGTATCACTCTCTTCAGCGGATATAATATTCTCATTATTGTGCCCTTCGTCTTCAACCGATTCCATATCGACTGTAGACTGTTCATTAGTTGCAATAACACCAATTCCATCAACATCATTATCATCATCATCATCATTGTATGATGTTTCAAATACTAATGTATCATCATCATTCAATGTAGAAGTATCTAATGCCCCTTTTAATAAAAATTGCAACTCATCATCTTGTTGTGGCACATTAACCTTTGTACGTTTATTTTGTTGTAATTCTAACTGATGTTTACTACAACTTTCCTTAAAAGGAGTACCAGGAACGATTTCACTTCTCACTTCACTTATACATAATTCAAGGATTGCCTCACTTAGGAATTTATCAACCTTTTCTGATTCTAAAAGATTTATGATACTTTCTTTTACTCTATTGATTGTAGTCTCTTCTGTTGGTGTGACTGTCCTAATTGATTGTTCACGTTTCTGTGATAATATAGAAGATGATACTGCATTATATATACCACTATCCACATTATCAAACTTTGTGGAAGCAGACGATACACCGGTTGATATATCTTTACGATGCACGAATGGCGGTGCAGCGGAGGTAGCGTCGAGTGTACTATCGGGCACGCCACCGCCGACGGAAGGATTTAGTCCTTCTACATTATTAAATTGACTATTATATGAAGAATTAATACCAGTATCATTTGTTTGATGGAGTGGTGTATGATATTGTGTTGTTTGGGTATGTTGGAAAATTGTAGGTTTTGCATCCCGTGATATAGTATGTGTAGAGGATGGCGTATGTAGCGGTGACACATCCGAGGGCACAGAACTAGTCCGACCATATTGATAATACAAAGAACCATTTGATGTAGATATGCCGGTATTATTTTGGTGTTGACACTGCTGAAGTGCACCATTATTCTTGTCATTTTTATAATTTTGTTTTTGTGGTTTACGTTGCCTTAGATTAACCGGAGGAGGTGGTTTATTAGGTGATTGTAGATTAGATAACAGTAAAGCTTGTTGGTGTATTTGTTGTCTACCAACATAATTGTTGGAGCTCTTCTTAGAGGCCATGTTGCTAAATTTTAGGCAATGAAAAGCCAACAAAATGTGAAGGAATCTAATGCGAAGGAGAAATAAAAAAGTTTCGGTATCCAGGTATCCTTATAGTCATTTTGCTGGCGGTGAAATAGCAGCGGCATCGCCGTGATATCGCAGCTCTCTCTTTGGTCGATAGAAGAAGAATAGTACCGCATTAAGTAGAAGCAGTAATCGTTGATATAATAACAGAGACCAAGCGTGATATACAATTGCAAAGCTAACACTACAAAGGTCACAAATTTTCACATTTGTATCTCATCAATAAGTATGGATCAAGGTAATGAACGTATAGGCTCGGTCCTAAACGCTGGTACTAATGATGATGTGAGTGTAATGACTGATGCTGATTGGTTACGAAATTCTACAAAGTTATCCGCTGGATTCGGTGGTGGTGGCTTTGATGCTATTGCGGAAGAATCAAATGACGAAAGCAGTCATCCACCGTCGGTTGATCTTGAACAGTTGCATAATCAAAGTTCTCACGCATTCAATGAGAGTAGTAATAGTATACATTCGAATCAACAGCAATATCAACAACATGATGAAGAAACAGCAGATCAATCATCAACAGTATATGATAATACCCGATTAGCAACACACACAGATCATTCATGTGAAGAGATAAATATAGCTAATTATCAAAATACAAATATAATTATTGACGCTGACGAGGTTGTTACTATAACACCGAGCTCCTATGAGGGACAGACAGTCCCAGATGAATGGTTATATGATGAGAATGGTAATCGATATCATCCAAAGAAGAATACCGAAGATCCTACTGCTACTCTTCCCCAAGATGAGAATAAAGATCAATTAACTTTGTTGCAAGGTAGATATGACGAGTATGATTCACCATTCCACAAGAGACGTAAGTTGTATACAATTATAACAATATGTGCTGCGGTGGTACTAGCCTTGACGGGGCTAGTATTAAGTTTTACATCATTGAAGGATCGTAGAATACCTGTTAGTAGCAGATCTGCCCCAGCTCGTACTACAAACAACGGGGGATATATTTACGTCACGCCCGGCCAGTTTGGTGGCGGGTCTGGTGGATTAACCTCTGGAAACCGTCGTCAACAGCTAGTTCATCCGAACAATAATAATCCATATCATTATGGTCCCCATCAAGCTATCCAAGTTGCAAGATCGGGTGCTATTGAAAAGCTAGCCGTACACGAAGACGGGTCATATACTATCAACCATGATAATCTCATTGAAGATCAGGGTTATGCCCCGTTGGCTTCTGATGCCTCAAGCAGTGGTGGTGGTGGATATAATACCTCACCACCCGAAGGCGGCATGGAAACATACAAAACAATGGGAGGACAAGTAAGTCGAAGCTCAAGCATTAAAGAACCAGGGTTATATCCTCCACTTGACTACAACACAATGAGTGTAATGACATCAACACCATTAACATCCTATACTCCTCCCGCCGATGATGCAAACGATCCCATTGTATTCCTCTCACGAGAGATTGATGGTGCATTTGTTGATTTGTCAATATTGCCATACAATCCAACGAGTGAAATGCCCGTCGTGATGAGTATACCGTTTGGTGTACCTGATCTCGATCATGACTCAAATATCCAAAAGAAGATTCTTGGTGTATGTTATCAGCTGGTCCAATGCTCAAATGAGGGAGATGATATTTTGTCAAGAGAGCACGATAAACTTATCGGAAAAGATGACGAGAGTGAGGGTAGACGGTCTTTATTGACATTGGTAGAGGAAGATAATTTTGTTTCCCAAGAAGTCAATCAAGTCGAAGAGCCTCGTTCCTATCCCCTGTCATTCAACCCACCCCTAAGCACTGAAGTTGTTGACCTCTCTACATTTGTCAATGTGGACTGTTCAACGGCCCAAGGCTTGGATCGTGCTATATCACAAGACTTACTATCTGCTGGTATAGCTGACGTTGTACATACAACTAGTCTTCCTGATACGTCACGACTATTTGTTAATGATGGAGTGTATGGCCGTCCCGTGGTCATGATAAGAAACCCACTACACCGAGCGTTAGCCAAATATGAATGGATGAGAGTCATGGATGAGAATGTGAAGACCATGACTTTGAGTACCTTTGCCAAGAGTGGTAAGTAAAGTACACATGATATGTGCTGATTTGTGTCAATGTCTGCAACAGTGTCTCACTTTGCTCTGCTCCTTCTCTCATCATACAATTGCAGGATACCTAGAAGACAACATCCTGACGAGGACCATGTCCTACAAGACTAATAAGGATGAAATCCTTACCAAGAGTGACTTGACTTTGGCAAAGAAAGTACTCAAACAGAAGTTTATCGTCGGTTTGTTTGAAGAAATAGAAGACTCAATGAAGAGATTTGAGACATTCTTTGGTTTCAGTGCTTTAAACTCTGGTGTAGAAGTGCAGAGATGTCAACAGAACGAGATAGATGGTATCATGGAACGATACTACAATAAGGTTGAGATGCCGAATGATAATGAGGCTGTGCTGGCATTAATGGAGAAAAATACTTTTGATTTGCAATTGTATGATTATGCTAGATATTTGTATGAGTATCAGGGTGTTGCTTTGTTCGGTATAAGTTCTAATAATGTAGAATAAAGATAGTGCACTGATATATGAATATGAGATACTCAAAACTCAAATGACCTCCGCACTTTGGTATGATTATATTCCCATGGTATGATGTAGAATAAAGTAGAGCAATACTAGATATAGGAATATACTCAGTAGAGGTTTCTCCTCTTCGTGTTGATACTCTGTGCTTGGGGGCTGAAGCAAATGTCACAGTTCTCAACCGGTACTCACTAGGCTTGCAAATTTTGCCTCTTTGCAAAAACGATTACTGGAGTCTATTCTACACTATCACCTCATTACGATCAATATACACGATAAGCGGCTCCATCCATCCTGATTGTACGAGCGATGATCTCATAGTTTATCATATCGTCACCAAAGTAGTATCACAGATCAACGATTGGTATCATATACTTAATAATCTTAACTACATCGACACATCAGAGATACACATCATCATAATCATCTCTCACCATCGTCTAGGTACCAACAGCATACATCAATACTGATATCGATTTATCATACTATTGCAAATTATATAACATGTGCAACGGAACGAAGATTGAAATCATTCCACCCCCTCCACCACCGCCGCCGCCTAAAAGTAAAAGCAGTAGCAAGTCTAAACCACCATCATCGACATCAAGCAAGGCCACCAAGCCAGCATTCCCCAAAGGAAAGTTTAACAAATCAGGATATTATATCAAACATCACGACATCCAACTAGCAACGCCAAAGAAAGACGAGAATAATCAATTAATATACGAAGAACTCAAACCATCATGCCCTTCATGCTTAAAAGGTAGTCATATCAACAAGAAGAGTACATCTCTTGGTGGAGGTAAAGTTTGCACCGGACGTGTTCATGGTTATGATCAAAGTCGTAGTCGGAGTAAGTCTCGTGAACAACAACGTTCAACTAGTACTAGTGGTGAGCAGCGTACCAGTGGACGATCACAATCTCGGGGTAGAGACAAGTCATTAACACGTTCTCAATCTACTCGTTCTCAATCGATAGGACGTTCCAAGTCTAGAGAACGAAGGAAGTACAATCGTACAGATACTAGCAATACTGGCTCTGCTAAGCAACTTCATAAAAAGAAGTATGAGTACGACACACCATTCGATACTAAAGGACGATGTCATTATCATAAGAATGTTCAACTTGCATCAAGGAAGATGACGGGAGGATGGAAGGTGTTACAAGCCGCCTGTCCTAAGTGCATGGAAGAGAAGTGTGAAGATGATAGCACTCCTGTCACTAGTGTAGTTAAGTCTATAAGCACTGGGGGTAAAACTTCGAGTGGAGGCACTGCCATTCAAGTTGTAAAGAAGAAACTCAATAGCAGATGGAAGCTAACGAGACCTCCTTCTTCTTTGTAATGCGATGATAAAGGTACCGATGTTGGGATCTCAGATAGTGTATCAGTTTATTCCAAGAAGAGTACCATATCAACCTTGTCAAGACAAAGTACTCGATCTATGAAGAGTACTGCAAGCTCAACTCGTAGCGGTGTGTCTGGCAAGGCAAGTTCATCAGGACGTTACGGTGAAATGCCATTCGATGGAGATGGATACTGCTGTCGTCATCCCAGTGTTCAGATTGCGCAGAAGAAGATGATGGGTGGATTCAAGATTCTTCAAGAATGTCCCGATTGTGCATGTGAGGATGGTAGTCGGTCAGCAAGGAAGAAGAAAGCATCTCGTTGCCAGAGCAGTAAGAGTGGAGGGAGTAGGAAGAAGAAGGATGGTGGTGAGTTGGTTTAGGAATTGCTTATGGAGGAGCTGTGTACATTAGAAACGGGGAAGAACACTATTAGGGTACTATATGTAATGTAATGCAATGCAATGTTTTAGAGAGAAGTAGTTTGGACTTAGAGTATGTTGTAATCTGCTAGCTCTCCAGACCCCCATCAACCTAAATCAGCTTATTGATAACTCAGTTGTCAAAGCATTTTCAATAACTCTCCCGACTCTTTTAGCCCAGCGAGGCCAGGGTACTTAGCGTTGCCAGTGAACAAACCACCGACATGTCTATGAGAGAGATTTGATATGGTTATAAGTACATATGCAAAGAAAGTTAAAAGACATACAATAGGATACACGTAGTACTCACTCTCCGTTGATGAATACATGAGGTAAACTAGACTGTCCTGTCATTTCCAACAGCTCGGCTCGAAGTGTACTTTTCTGCTTGTCTAATAGAAACCATGCCAAACCTACTTCTACATTCTCATAGTCGACTCCTGCTTCGGCTAGCACACCGCAAGTCTCACTACTGAATGGTGATAGCTTGTAAGTGTATATAACAACTTTGTTCTTTGATATCGTATTTTCAATGTCCTTCTTGGCTGCGGCATAATCCGAGTCTTCGGCACCAAGTACAGTTGCTTGTAGTTTGTTCTCTAGTTTGAACAAGAAAGAAAGTAGCTGCATCGCTTTGCCTGCTGGCTTGAGAATACCTCTGCCTCGAACTAAGTCTCCCCCGCCAGTATCTGGAAGCTGTAATGGATTCAAGGCTATCTCTTCGCCGATGTATGGAGATAAGAAACTCAGTGGTCGAGGCATGGTCTCTGAATAAGTCAATACTCCTTTTGATTTGTAAGAATAGAGCTCGTTCCCTTCTTCATCAAATAGATATGTCGCGCCACGGAGAGGGATTGTTGAATAATTGCTCACATACTTGTCCCACTTTGTGAGAACTTCTACCATGTTCTTTAATCTTACAGTAGCCAACTCGACCGGTCTTTGATATCCATTCTCGTCTGAGAACCATTGATTGTATGCTAGTGGACCAATTTTAGTGGGCCCTACTCCAGGTCCAATCTCAATGAATCCGGCCTTTACTATGTCATCATCTCGAAATCTTTCAGGAGCTTTCTTATCACCAAAATAACCTCTGAGTATCTCTCTTAATGTTCCTGGCGCACCTATACCAGCGCACATTGCATTATAGTTGAGCCATGCAGCTGGAAGATGAGATAAGATAGAGAGATGATAATATCTTGTGTTAGTGTATGCGGTTTGTAAAACACTTCATATCGAACAATCAAATTCACATAATAAAACAATACTAACGCGGACTTTCTTGCAACGTGTCTAAGCTGTGATTCGTCTGATGGTATACCGCCTGGTAATTGTCTCAAGAAGAACTTCAATACATCATCCGATACACTATCTGGAATACTAAAATTTGGTCCAGCATGTAGATTCAATTTCTTGTGAATCTCTCCATTAGGATCTAGAGATAGCTTTGATGGTGAAAGTCCAGTAAAATCACAGAAGTTTTGTGCACATTCTGCATTGCCTATACCAATTACCTGCAATTCGATATTGTTTTGTTGCAATGCATCTTCGGCTGGAAGATGCGCGATTAACAATTTGCGAAGACAAAAGAAGGATGATTGTAACATGTGTTAGTGCATGCGGGTTTCAAAGGCAACAAATGAAGGCCAAGTAAGTAGCCATACCCGAGACTTCATATTGAACACATGAAATCACATCATAAAACAACACTAACGCGGACTTTCCTGCAATAAGGAATTCACAATACTAGATGTACAACAACGTGAATTGCAATCAGCAAGATAGGTTAGCCTCACGGTACATATATACGAACTATTTATACAAGAAAATAGTATATCAACTTACCTCGCTACTATCGAATTCACCAAGTTGGGGAAGGATAACAACAAGCTTCTTCTTGTTGTTTGAGTCAGCCGACGATATTTTTACTTCTTCCCCATTTGTATCGAGAAATGTTGAGCTTTGTAAAGTGTCATAAATCGGTGATATCGCCGCCGCTGGTGATGAAAACGAATGTGCATATTGTATGCATAATAATGTTGCAATGAGGTTGAGTATTGGAGAGATCATAATTGTTTAGGATGCGTAGATAGTAGAGGGGATAATAAGGAGAGGCGAAGTCACTCTATCTAGAGAGAGAGCGGTCAAGGAGAGTTGGGAGCGTTTCGTCGCTAAATATTTATTTTATTCATGAGGTGACGACTGACGATTGCTTTGTTGCATTCCTCAACTCAATATTGACTTTGGTAGGCTATTGTTGGCATTTGTGTACATAGGAAGGGCGTTGGATATAGTATAAAGCTGATAAATACAATTATTTTAACAATTAGTATGATGTGGCGTCGGTCATCAGTAAAAACAACAGCATCAACACTGATATGTATATACTCCCTTGCAACATTATTCAATAGTAGTAGACGATATACCCAATGCAATGCTGGTTGGGTAGACCCAGATACACCTGAAAAGTACCTCAATGTACAATCCAATTTCGCTGAAGATACGAGAGAATATGAGTTGGTAAGAATCTTATACTCTTATGCCCGAAGTATCTGTATATTTGTTCATATCTTATGTCATATTTTTGCAACTTAGGTTTTCTCCGACGAGTTTGAACAGGATGGTCGCTCCTTTGAAGACGGTTCCGATCCTAGATGGACAGCTATTGATAAGAATGATTGTGAGTAATTCTCATGTTTGTGTAGTATATCACTTTTTGAACATATCTTATGCTCATCTTTCTTCTCATTGCAATGAAAACTTTATAACACTAGACACAAATGAGGCATTACATTTCTACCGTCCCCAAAACGTTAAAACAACTAATGGAGTACTAAACATAAGTACAGTGATAAAAGACAATAAATACAAAGCTTTTAATGAAGATAAACATACATATTATACCGATGCCAAGCACTTCCAAACAGGCATGGTTCAAGGTTGGAATAAGTTCTGTATGACTGGGGGTATTATTGAATTCAGTGCCAAGTTACCCGGTGATCCAAAGACTGGTGGATTATGGCCTGCACTTTGGATGCTTGGTAACTTAGCCCGTGCTACATATGTCGGATCATCTAACTTTATTTGGCCATACAGTTTAAGTGAATGTAATGAAAAGAATCGACACTCACAAACTATATCTGGATGTTCTAATGTTGGACACTTTGGGATGAAGCCAGGTCTTGGGAGGGGTAGTCCAGAGATTGATATATTAGAAGCAATGATGGGGAATGGTGATAAGCTACCGGCTACGAATATAACACGACCATACTTTAGTACTAGTTTGCAGGTTGCACCGGGATTGGAGGGAATGAGACCAGAGTTGGGTCATAAACCCAAGAAGGTAAGCTGATACTCTATTTCCTTATGGCTTGCTTTTGATAGTCTACTGTATACTAATAGTTATAACCTATCTGTATCAGGGTAAATGGTACAAAGGGTTAGAGTATGGGTCAAACAACACCCAGTTGAATCCATTCTTCTATGGAGTATTGCTTGAGCACACACCAAAGAAAACAATGACATATCAATCAGATGCTATCTCTGCCAATACACATATAACAAAAGACTTCTTTCAACACCATCATAAGTATCGCGTAGAGTGGGAACCACCCCATGCGGATGGGAAAGGAGGATACCTCAAATGGTACCTTGATGGAAAGTTTCTTTATGGTATCAAGGGCGACAGTCTTGGACTTTCTAAAACTGAAATCCCTAGTGAACCTATGTACCTTCTTATGAATACTGCAGTTGCCTCCTCGTGGGGGTTCCCAAAGCCTTGTCCCAGTGGATGCAATTGTAAATGTTATGAATGTGGAAACCCAGAATGCAGCTGTGGATTACCGGATGGGTTCTGTGAGAACTTACCTGCCTCATTTGAGATTGATTACGTTAGAGCATATCAGGCAAAGAGTGATTCTAAGCATGTTCTTGGTTGCTCCACTAAGGCTAGGCCTACTGCCAAGTATATCATGGGTCACAAGAAGGATTATTCAAATACAGAGGCTGGTCAGAAGGAACCTCTGCAGCCTATTCAACGTGGAGGTGGCTATTGTACGAAGAACAAAGACTGCGGACACCCATCAAAGGGTAGTTGTTCTGCTGGGCATTACTGTATTTGTGAAGCGAACTTTACAGGGCCCATGTGCTTAAGCCATGCAGGATTTGATGACAATCCTCCGCAAGCTGAGGATCTCGAAGTTGATATGCTGAATCTAACGCCAAGTGGCTCAGCCATGTTTGGGTTTGCAGCACTAGCTTTTATAGTATTCGTTGGAATGGTAGTATACAAGAAGAGAAGGCAGGTTGACGGCTATGATCGGCTGCCTTCCAATGGGAATGGCACTGTTCGAGTGATGCAGCAGCAACAGAAGCAACAGGGTGCTGGTAATATGCCTCAAGGGTATCAACAACAAACAGCAGCTTATAATCCAATGGGGGCTTCAGCAGATGCACAAAAGACAGTTACATATTGCATGATAGATAACAGGTTGTTGGATGATCAGTAGCAGCTTTGAAATTTGGGAGTATCGTACTTATGTTTATGTCGATCTATCCATCATCGAGCAATTTGCCTTGCTTGATTGAGCTATTAGTATCAAAGAAGAATTGTGTGTATCAATAGTAGACATATCACTTTTGGATGTAACTTTAACAACCACATTAGTGAGAAACATTACATATGTACTGCATCTACCAACTTTTCAACTTTTAGTAGCCAAATCAAGTGGTTGTGGTCCCTAGCCCTTTTCACGGATAGTGTTGCGGTATCCTTCTTACACCTAGCTACTAGTGTTATTGTATCATATAATTTGCAAATTGTAGACGGCAAAGACTGGCGCATAGAGAGCGTAAATACAGGATGGTGTTGGGTTTTGTACGAAGTGTCCAGGCTGCTGTGAAGTATAGGGGTGGATGGAAAGGGTTAATGGAGCATATGTACACTGTAAGTTTCAAAAATTCCTCCAATTTTTTTCAACTATACAACAAACACAGCTTGAGACTGAGTGGTATATAGTATACATATGGATGATGATTAGACTTAATGGAATTATTATGATATTATAATTGGAGGATTTGTTAGTTTGTGGGTATGCTGGCGGCAAGGCATATTTAGTATGAAGATAGACTGATTTTTTGGGCTTGTGCTTTAAGCAATTTGATGTTTGTTGGTGTAAGCAATTAATGGTTCTTCCTACTATATTGTACTCACGACATATCTTCCTTTCAAATAATTAATCCACAATAACAATTTAGAATGGTGACTACCCTTTTAAAATGGGTACATACATTGGTTGTGATGCAGCAGGAAACAGATATTATGAAAATAGGGTAGATTATCCCTTTGGACAGCATCGATGGGTAGAACCTGGTGATATTCACAACTACGACTCTGCATCAATTCCTCCCGAATGGCACGGATGGATGACTTCCATGAATGATATCCCACCCTCAGCCGAGCAGGATTACATTAATGAACGGAAGGAACAGATCATTCCACTAGAATCTAGGAGTGATGCTAATATTGACCACAATGTTGGACATCAAGAACCTATTTATAACTTTCATCATTTGCACAACCAATCCGCGGTTCGTTCTAGGGGATATAATATTGGTAACCCCGTAGTGGGATTACCCCCGGGTGTGAAGGATGCGTATTATACACAACCGGGTAGTCCGTATAATGATGCTTCTATCCGTCCCCTTGTTAATATTGGTGATTTAGATGAGGGTAAAGGTGGAGGAAGACCATACAAGAGTGAGAAATGGGCTGATAGGTTACGTACACCCGAGGAGAAAGCAGCAAGAGAGCAGGCTAAGTTGGATGTTGCCAAGAGTTTATATAATGAGGACGCAGCTAAGTCTGCCGATATCAGGAGGAAATTGGCAATGGCCGCTCGCGGTGCTGGTTCTTTAGCCGGGGGACCTTGAAAGAAGTATCACTGAGGGCGAATTGAATGACATGTGTACGATGAGTTTGGGCGTTGAGCCAAGTGTATATTAATTATTGGGGAATGATGTGGAACTGTGGAATAAACTATAAACATTAAGGAACCACTGAAAGAAAAGGCTTTGTATTGATTTCTTTGCAAATTGAATACCTGATCATTATATTTAACAAACTATAATATTAATTCAACAGTAACTCCAATCACTAACACCTTGCCTTCAGCTCAAATGTTTCCACATTTTATCCAAATTATTTACAGCTTAATGTTTTAATTATCTGAGATTGTGTATTCCGGTGGTGGTGTTGGTAGTTCTGGGTAACTGGTTGGCTTACGGTTAATATCTGATGGTCTAGATTTCCTTGGGCGGTCGTGGTTAGCCTTTCTAGCAGCCTTATTGTTTACATGCTTGGCATCAAGAGAGACACTGTATTACACAAAATATGAGATTTTGTTAGAAAACATATCATATGCACAAATCAAGTTTTTATTGCAATGGACCAAAACCATAGTTCACATCAACAGCATAAGATGCCCCCCAGATATTCTTAAATATATCGTAGTCCCTATAATATTTGCAGAAAATATCACCTCGATGCTGACACATAATACCATCGCTTCTTCTTTTTTGCTCAATGAGATATGATATTACACAACGTACCCAGTTCTAAGAGGCGCACCCGCTGGTACAAATGCTGAAGCCGAAGAGGCAAGGACAATAAGAGAGGCTATGGATAGGAACTTCATCTTGGTTTAATATATCGATAAGTAATGGTTGGAGGTGATGGCAAAAAGAAAAGATGACGAATGTACTGTGGTATCCTAATTTCATTATTTTTCACCGCCCCACATTTCCACTCGAAATAGCAAAACTTGCCCCAATTGCTCTCCTAGCATAGAATATAGATAAATATGAAGACAATATCACTTGTAGCTGCGGCAGTTATGCTTGCTTCATCGGCATCGGCCGCTGGAAACGATCCACGTGAATGTGAAGGTAAGTTTTTGAGAGTTGTAAAAAAAAAATGCCAATGAGCATGATATGAATCGGCCCTTTGAATTGAACCATGTATTTTCAATATTGCTGATTATATCTAATCATATATCTATTCTCTGCGCACAACGTTATACTCTAATATTACAATGTATCAATAAATAATAAAGTCTGTATGAAAGTTATGCAAGATGTAAGAGATACTCTCGACAAACCATCCCAAAAGGACAAGCCAAAGATTGAAAAGGCATTGGGTGAACACTGTAAGAAGGATACACTCTCGGCACGTGAACGAAAGATATGTTATTATGTTGACCCGATTAAGCGTGATGTAGCTCAACCCTTCAGTCTCGGTATGCCCGTCGATCGTTTATGTAAACGAATTAATAAGAGTAATCCAGAAATTTGTGGTGTTAAGTTTCCTGTAAAGACTGAGAATTTGGAAAAGAAGGACTTGACTAAGTTGAGAGTTAAGCAATTGAAGAGTATTCTAATGGATCGTGGTGTGGAGTGTAAGGGATGTGTGGAGAAGGAGGAGTTCATTAAGATGGTACAAGATACAGAACATTTGGCTGGACAGGATGAATTTTAGATGTGTATATCGAGGAGAAAGTATAGACTATGTGTGAATATATTGCGTGGTTGGAAGATATGGTACCAAAATGAAACAAAAATGAAGACATTGAACAATCGGAGAGAATTGAATGATATCATCTTGGCTGAGTGCATACAGTCTACCTCTTGGTTTACATGAACATAGTCTAATTTTGCTATAGAGGTTTTGGATCCAATGAAATGATTATATACTGCTGAATATATCCCAGCATTACTAGATAGATTCACTCTGCATTATTTGCCAACATCGGACCTGCTAGATTCTCAACTCATTGACCACATACTTGAATATAAAAGAGAAAACAGTATATATGGTGTCCTAGCCTGCTATTGGGTTACTTAATTTACTTTTGAGTCATCTCCAGACTATTCTAATTCTTTTAAAACGTGTGATGATTATTGAATTTCTTCTGTTGACCATAAACCATCACCCAGAAAATGACTAACCTCGATACCATTACCCTTATTCTTCTTCCTAATATCTGCAGAACTCATTGTCATGAAACCCACTGCCAATGGATGTACTTTACCTTCTGCAAAGATTACCACGCCGTCACCCTTTTCTAATCCAGGAGAATCTTCACTATCCTCTGGCATCTCACCTCCTTTATTTGTTAATCCTGGAAGATGCGCATTATCACAGTTTATGAAGACGAAAGAGAGGAGATTATAACATATGTTAGTACACGTGACTTACAAAGTTAGTCAAATAAAGGCAAAATGAAGGCCGAACAAAGTAGCCAGATCACCGACAAGTCACATGAAACACACAATTCACATGATGAACAAGACAAACGCGACTTTCCTGGTGCCATTACATTAGCTCCACCTAGTAAGAAAGGAATAGCTCCTTTATCTACTGTCACCCTAGTAAATTCCACCTTTGGGTATTTATGTATAAATTTCAATGTAGGTAGTATAGGCCCATCTCTATGTTGAAAGAATACTGGTATATCACCACCACTACCTTCCTGTTGTTGACAGTAGAGCATCAAATGAGGACCAATTTTGTATTGTACTAATGGTGGTTTCTTGGGTAGTAATTCATTTAGAATCTCATCTGTTACTGCTGGATGGGCATTAAGTATTTGTGATTTGATACCGCGTTGTACTGATGCCTTCACTTGCGTTGATGTTGATACATCGTTATCTGGGTCAAAAGATTTAAACATTGTTATTTTCCGCTTGAGTTGATTTGTGTGTTGTTATGTTAGTATATATTTGCAAATGATATGCTTCAAAGCCTCTGTCCTTATTTTCCGCTTGTGTCTTGTGTTGATTTGCAAATGATATGCTTTAATCTGCTCACGCCAGTCTTTCTTAGCTCACTGAACTTCTGTTATGCACTTCCCTGTGCCACTTTATTGAATATAATTGCAACTAATGATATTGTTCTAGTGCCTACTAAGAAGCATAGTTGATATTAGTGGTAGGTAGGTACCGGTAATTTTTGAGGAGTAGGGGAGATAAATATTTTTTGGCGATACAACAGGTCAGTGCATCAACAATAAAAGCCGCGCCACTCTCATAACTCACAACTAATACACCTAACATACACCTACAATCAATAAACCAAACCATGTTCGAAGCACGCTTAACCCAAGGAAAGGTATTCAAACAATTAATCGAGGCATTAAAGGACTTAGTCCAAGAAGCCAACATTGATTGTTCCGACGATGAAATCTCAATCCAGGCAATGGACAATTCACATGTATCATTAGTAGCCGTGAGTTTACGTTCTGGTGGATTTGATCACTTCCGTTGTGACCGTCCCATCAGTTTAGGATTTAATGCCACCAATATGGGTAAAATTTTAAAATGTGCTGGTAATGATGATATTATTACACTCAAGGCGAAGGATGATGGTGATGCACTTGAATTGGTATTTGAAAGTCCAGGACAGGATCGCATTGCTGACTTTGGTAAGTGATGTTTAATATGTGATGTGATGTGTTTTTTTTGTGCGGTGTGTTCACTATGGTTATAGGAGTAAAGTGGTAGGGTATGGCGGCCGGCCTTTATATACACAACATGTGTATGTCATTTATTTTAAGGTTCATGTGAAGGTGCACCATCTGGTCATTGCAATTGATTGGGGTATTAACAGGCAGACACAACCAAATAATTGCAACCTATCGAGTATCACAATTAACCATTGATTTAATGGTGTGATAGTAGGGATAGATGGATTGTTGGACGGTGTACCTTATGTCATTTAACGTAATTAAGAATTAATTTAGGTGCACCAAGGCTGGTGTATTGTCATTGGGTAACATCGGCAAATGGTTGATTGTTGCTATTAATTAAAGTGAAGGGTTTGGATGTATTAAAATGTTTAATTTGTTTGTCGGGTTGTCTGTTGTCTTAATGTATTTGGACTAAACCATTCTTCTTCACATTCCAAAAAAAATGTAGAGCTTAAACTTATGGATATTGACAGTGAACAGCTTGGGATCCCTGATACTGATTATAAGTGCACCATTCAAATGCCATCGGGTGAATTCCAACGTATCATCCGTGATATGCAAGTCCTTGGCGATACACTTACCATTAGTTGTACAAAGGAGGGAGTTAAGTTCCATGTAAATGGAGATCTTGGTACTGGTAATGTATTAATCCGTCAGAACAATACCGCGGAGAAGGAGGATGAACGGGTATTAATTGAGATGGAAGAACCCGTGGAATTAACATTCGCTTTGAGGTACCTAAACTTCTTCACCAAGGCTACTAGTTTGGGAGGAACTGTTATTTTGTCAATGAGTCCGGATGTTCCAGTAGTTGTTGAATATCCAATCGGGGAAACGGGGCATATTAAGTATTACTTGGCCCCTAAGATTGATGAGGAAGAGGATTAAATGAAAGTTTGATTTTAGTGGGGATTAGTTAGTTATGCCAAGCTTGGGTAAAGTTTTGTTGGGTGGGTGCTATATGTAGGTAATGGATTGGGGAATGTGAAATGTCAGATTCTCTATCCAGATGAACTTTCATAGCTTTGAATTGTCATAAAATCAACCGCATTTATTGTTGGAACGAGATATTGATTTACTGGGTGCCCTGTCATATACTTTCAGCTAGCTAGATGCCTAGTCAATATCTCATGGCAGCTAGATAGGGTGAATTGCAGCACATTCTCTATTCTAATTTACATCTTGTTCTTTTCTCTGGTACCTACTTTGAGCTCAAATCTCGTGTAACACTCCCTGCCTGGTAGATACTCTTTCCACATATACATACATTTTCATATCTTTCATCCCTATTCTCTCTCTAGATATCGGCCTTACTGTTTACTCTTCCTCATTTTCCCATTACGTTGAGTTCCCTTGTCCCACTCACCTGCCCATTCAGTTTCATCATCATAGACAATCACACCTTCCCCGTTTGGCACATGATCATCATTCACATATCCCGTGTATCGTCCAACCCTGCCGTTACCATCATCAGTCTTCAAGTTCTTCACACGAATTCGCTTCTTCTTCTTCGAAGAGGCAACCGACTGATTGTCCCCCGAGGATTCAGTAGTACGACGACGAGAACTTGACCGACGAGAACGAGACTTGGAACGGCTCCTACTTCGCCTCGATCCCTTCTTGCCTTCTGTATCCTCCTGAGCACAATCAGGACATTCTTTAAGAATCTTGAATCCCCCCATCATCTTCTTCTGTGCAATCTGAACACTGGGATGACGACAGCAGTAGCCGTCTCCATCGAAGGGCATTTCACCATAACGTCCCGATGTGGTTGATTTACCAGATACACCACGTGAACGAGGTTTGGACTTACTACGACGTGAGGATGTGGAACGAGCTGACTTCTGTGAGGTGACTGAGATGGCATCATCATCAAGGTCAACAGTTACCCCGCTTACGCAACTAGGACAAGATCGTACCACCTATAGATGTGTGTGTGAATCATACATGTGAGAATCATGTATGTGAGAAATATATCATATCATATGAAAATATCTCGACAACAACAAAAGAATCACATGAGCAGCTTCTTACCTTCCAACCATTTCCAAAGAGGGGCTTCTTTGCAACCTGAATATGTGGATGCAATACGCAGCAACCATTCTTATCAAACTGTCCTTGAGCATCCCCACCAGCCCCGCCGCTTGATGTAGACCTAACAGATCGTGTTGACCGTGTTGACTTGACCGACTTATCATCATCATGGTCATCATCACACTTATCCTCCATACACTTGGGACAGGCCACCATTAACACCTTCCACCCACCCGTCATCTTCTTCGATGCCAACTGTACATTCTTATGATAATGACAACGTCCTTTAGCATCGAATGGTGAATCATATTCGATACGAGGTTTTTCTCGTGGCTTGGATCGTCCCCTCCTACTACTTTTGCCGTCTTTACTACTACTCTTCTTCTTATCAGACATGCCATGACAGCGATGTCCTTTTTGAACTTTACCCCCGCCAAGAGATGTACCACGGCTGCGACTTTTAGAACGGCTTCGACGTGCTGTCTCTCGAGATTCGGTGGCGACTGGAGCTGCCATGATATAGAGTTTTTGCTTTGCTATTTACTTTGACGATGCGATGAGTTGTATGATGATTGATGTATACTACTTCTACGACCGCGTCAATTTATAATGAAGCTGATTAACAGAGATTGTGAACAACAAACTGAGAATAATGAAGGGAGGCATACACAAAAGTACTACTCAACTATCACACAAGCCCAATATCAATCGTAACGTGTCTCCGCCGATGAAGGAGGGAGTTGATGTTGATTGCGGCATTGCATAAAAATAGAGTGGCTCTTAGGATACCCTAATACACTCTCATGATAGGATACCACTGGCGGTGGCCCCATGACACTTCAACTCTGCCGGTGGCACCAATGATTGAGCGTCAAATAGTATGTAGATGATTACTGCTTATACTCTCATTATAAATAGATCACTTTAGATTATGTCATCATCACTAGCTGTTACGGCTACTCGTCGAGTATTGTGCAGCCGAAGGGTGCAGATATGTCCACAAATCACATCTAGATCGATATCATTGCAACAAGGTGCATCCCCTGCTCAATGGAACTGCTCAGCATTAGTATATCAAACAAATACTACAATATTACGCCGTCCATTTTCATCAATAATAGAGAATTCATCAATAGATTCATCTACTCCACCGCCGCCGCCACCGCCACAGTCACTAAATCGAAGACGAAAAAAGAAATCAACAAACGATACAACTTCTCAATCATCCTCAACAATAGAAGCACAACAGCTAGCACCACTAACAATAGATGAATACAATCCAGAACAAATTACAACACAAATATTCACAACAGCAAAGTGGAAGATTAATTTTCATTATGAATATGTCCGATTAACAGTTGATGATTATGAACGTCATTTGCGGTATGTATTAGATCATTTGCAAAATAGTAGAGATGATTCACAACAACAAGATACTACTACTACTACTAGTCAAACGGCTGACCAATTATTATCGAATATACACCCCAACCAACAAAAATGTACAGCGACACATCATCTCTTATCTCCATCAGTCCTCTCCGCTGCCATACGGTCATTAACACGATGTAAAATTGATACACCGCTCTTATCACAACGTATCCGTGCTATTGAAAAGTTAATTGGTTTAATTGGATGGACACCAATAACGGAAGAGTTAAGTTATAGATTATTAGAGGCGAATGGTAAAGCTGGGAATGTTCGACGGACATTGGCATTATTAGAATTGAGGAGGAGGAGGGGATATGTCCCAAGAGAACATGATGTACGTACATTTGAAGAATATAATCAAGATGGTAGTGTCAATACTACTAATAGTAGTGGCAGTGGTAATGGTGGTGGTATAGTCCGTGGTGAAAAGGAATTCATACAAGCAATACAATCAATCAAATCAGCACAATTACCATTAAGACGACAACGTAATATCTATTTACATGAATCATCCTATGCATCCAACATGGATCAAGAGGAGGGATTGCAATTAGATAATCCAACACGATACTTGGATGCTATATTGTTAAATATGCATCAACGTAATATTAAATTACGACCGGAAATGGCAACACAAATGTTAAGTTGTTATGCCTCGACTGGACGGACTGGTCGTGCTATACATTATTTTTATAAGGTAGTGAGAGATGAAATTGAAGAGGATGGTGTATATATTAAGGGACCACATCCTACACATTTGGGTAAGGATGAGTTAGAAGAGTGGAAGGAAAGTAGAAGAAAAGAGGGGATGGGAGTTAAGATTGATGGTGTGGAATCATTGGATAATAGTGATGACGACGACGAAGAAGATGGTAGCAAGAAAAAGAAGAAGAGGACAAAGCCACGTATGATTATGCACCCGCCGCCTCCCTTTCACAAGATACCAAGTCATGTCGAGGGTGCGAGTTTAGTACAGAATAGTGATCATCAACGTCCGATATCATTTATCAAGGCACCCTCGTGGCAGACATCGTCATCTCAACAACAACAATCAATGAATAATACCAACAACAATAGAAAGACTACCAAGACCAAGTATGAATGGGAGGTAGACCGTGAATGGTCCCTTTCCTTAACTGCTGCATTTGCATTCGCTGATAGTTTAACACACGGAGCATGCGGACATGACCCCATCGAACTAAATGTCGGGGGGTGGAATTGTCTAATCAAGGCATGCTGCTACCGCGGGGCATTCCATCGTGCATTAAAGATATTGAATGAGACGATGCCCCAGAAGGGTATTGAACCAGACAGTGTCTCGTACAATACGATACTAGCAGGATTGGCACGTGTTGGTGACATTTCCTCACTGAAGGAATATTTAATGAATATGACGAATAAACGTGTACCCATTGACAAGTACACAGTTCAGGCAATGGCTGATGGATTTTTAAATGTTGGTGACATATCAGGCGCATCAACAATGGTTCAAGATATATTCAACCAACATGATACACTACCGCCATATACGACACATTTGAAGATAATTGAATTTGCCTTATCAAATGGACTTATCTTTGAGGCAAAGCGTCATGTTTACTTTGTTCAGCAATTGTGGAAGTGGGAACCATCGCCACATCATGATGAACGGTTTATTGAAATGATGGAAGCAACCAAGAATAATCCAAAGTTGTCAAAGAAGGCATTACAAAAGATGTTTCAATACTTTAGTGAGGAACTCAAGGAAGGAGATTTCTTTTAGATATGATGTAGTACAATAGTGGCGTGAGCTGGATAGTTTAAACTAAGAAGACAATAGAGCTACTCAAATAATTGATATCAATTACGCCATTAACAATCCCGCACCACTTCCAGGTGATGTTTCAAAGCAATCACATTGTTTACCCGTCTTTGCCGTATATTCCTTGTTTAGATGATCAATTAGTCCTTGAGCACAATCTCTTTTTACAAGGGTTACTGTACAACCACCAAAGCCTCCTCCAGTAAGACGAGAGCCATAAACTCCTTCGTAACCTTGTGCCAACTCAACAAGAATATCGATCTCTGGACAGGACACTTGGTAATCGTCTTTCATAGATGCATGTGAAGCATTCATGAGCGTTCCCACAGTAGCCCAATCACCTTTTTCCAAGGCATTGGCTGCTTCAACTGTCCTCTTGTTTTCAGATACCACATGACGTGCTCGTTGCAATAGTGCTCCCTCTAATCCTGCAGATGAAGAAGCTGTGTTGATATCCTCCATAGTTGCATCCCGGAGTGATTGTATGTTTTGATTAACATTTGATAGAATTGAAGTTGCATCCTTACATTGTTGTACTCGAACGGGATATTCTGAATCTCCAAGACTATGCTTTACATTGGAATTGGCAACCACTAGTACTGGCATATCTCCTTCCTCTCCTCCCATAGAGACTTCCTTATAGTCTAGACTTCTACAATCAATCAACAATAACTTGCCTCGACTTCCACAGGAGCTTACAAATTGATCCATAATTCCACAAGGTACATTGCAGAATACATTTTCTGCTTTTTGACATTTCTTTGCTCGTTCCATCTTCGCTTCCCTGGTGTATAATAATGAATCATCAATGCAATAAGGATTGTTGTTAAGATTAAGGATGCATTCCAAGAATACCGCCGTTGCAACCTCCAAAGA
>Ga0214480_100046_pt1 | contig 44398 bp, 41 predicted proteins | sample M1_20Mar14CPVII9_3_FD_165042 | JGI IMG/M metagenome (GOLD analysis project Ga0214480, IMG submission 165042) | Marine eukaryotic communities from Monterey Bay, California, United States - M1_20Mar14CPVII9sort6BwellE17 | ecosystem: Environmental > Aquatic > Marine > Unclassified | place: USA... | reverse complement strand
TCCTACTATATATTCAAACATTTACCTCTCCACGTAAAAAGAAGAGGAAGAAACGACTCCCTCCAGTGTGCTATGCCAATGGAGTAACACTACCTTCACCTGTTAATAATGAAGATGATGATGATGATTCAGAAGAATCATCCGGGAATGAAGAGGATACGGTTGATAACTCAAGAGATGAGGAGGAGGCGAATGAAGAATCGTCTCCCAAAATGAAGCTTCCCGAAGTTTGTCATCAAGATACAGCAGTTAAGGCGGCTCAGGCATTAGTTAATGACGAAAAATATCGACCGTGGAATAGTAGTAGACCAGTGAAGCGTCCCAAGAATCAACCTAAGCGGCCCAAGAACCAACCAACCATCAATATCAATGAAAATGTTCATCAAAGTCCCAAAGTCAGTTTCTCCACATCTCGTGAGGATGCGGTGCCTCCAGAGAGTGCTAATGGTGGGTCATACTCTTAGTTGGTCATTATGAATCCAAATAAACTAAAGTATTATTTGCATACACTAAGTGTGATTGATGATTTGGTGGATTGGACTAATTACCAATCTAGTGCCTTGCAATCTTCGTCGTTTGGTACCTCCCGATGGTGTACCTCAAACTGGCTTCTACTTGTGTCAACCCAATCTGGCTTCTTTTGCACTATGATATTCGATAATAAATCCTTCCATAGTTCATCTAAATTGCCTTCTTCGTCTCCGTCTACAGCTCTGCATGTAAAGAAATTGTTTCTTAATTCCCATCCCCAATTCTGCAATCTCAACACATGAATATCAATAGAAGCAATAGTCCCCATTGCAGTAAGCGCCCCTTGTACTTCCAGAGTCAAATATGTAATATGTTCGTCGTCATTTGCTTTCCATTTATAGTTTACCACAAAAAGACCTCCATTTATTGATCTTGATCTAAAGAATCCATCGTCACAAAAACGAGCATAATTTGATGCTCTTCTCAATCCGGTTGAGAGGAGACCATTTTGAGGAGTTCTTTTGAACCACATACGCCGGTCGAATGTCAATTTGCTTAGTTCATCACGTGTGAGATATGTTCTCTTTGCATCTTCTTCTTCATTGTTGTATATATTCATCCAATAATGTTCATCGGGACGCGTATTAAAGTTATCTAGTACTCGTTCCCATCTCTTTTTATATCCCCACTTCTCTCTCCATCGACGCTGACATAACTGCTTCCAAACAACATTTTGCTTTGCTGCATTCTCAACTATTGGTAAAGCTGTACATATCTCATCTATATCCTCCAAAGATGTTGAGAGGTAGGATAGTATACATGCCAAATTGTCATCCGATAACAAAGCTAATCCAGCTTGATCTAATCCACCGCTACTCAAGAATTCTTTCGCAGCTTGAACACAGCTATATACACACGGCATACCAATTTCTACATTCTCTTGTGCTACAGTTGTAACAGTTTTGAGTATAGCACGTACCTGTATTTCGTGTAGAGTAATGTTTGTTTTATCATATAGTATATCAAATGTTGGTATGTCATTGTCGGGATATGTTGATGGATAAGATACTGCCAATCTTAGATCATCTGGAAGTCTAAGTGGTATATCATTGTCACCGACAAACTCATCAGGCTTGAAATGTATCGAGTATGAGATGGGCTCTTGACTACTAAGGAGAGTGAAGTCGTCCGCAAAGATTGCAGCCATTGATTCCATCTCCTCTTCACATTGTTGAGTAATATTCGTCGGTATCTTCTCCTCCTCTTCACGCATCATGATCTCAAAACAGCATATAATCTCCCCTAACTATGGCGGTATCACATAAACGACAGATATCAACAACTAACTATGCACAGCGCCTCAATGCCGCCAGTAAAACACTGTAACCACAAACCATCACATAAAAAAGATTGGACTTTTGCTGCACTCCTATTCGTCATGGGGACCAGCACAAGTTGAAGTGACAATGTTGACCATTAAGTGTTGCAATACATACCACCAACCGAATCTAATCTTCGTCTATGGAATATATTGATGATATTGGCAGTAAAGAGTTACATATATCGGTAAATGTTTGAATATATAGTAGGATACCACAGGCATAAAGTCTCATTTCATATTTTGCAAATTTGCATTGCTACAATCGTCATTCAATCTCTCCTGCTATTTGCTTCTACTATGAGGAATCTTATCACCTTAATTATACTGTTCTACCCTCTCATCATATCAGGCTTTGCTCCATCTTCCCGATATGGCGTCACCAAATCTTCTTTATTTGTAACGAAAGAAGAAGATCTCGACTTGACACGAAACATCATCATTCAACACATTGAGAGTATAGATCAAACCTCTGGAGGGGTAGTTGACGATGACGATGACGACGATGATGAACCAGCAGTAGTTATACAAGAAAATCAAAAGAAACCAAAGAAGAAGAAGAAGAAGACACCACCACCACAACCGGCTGCAACTGAAATTGACATATCCAAACTTAATATACTAGTAAGAGTTATTAACAAAGCATATCCACACGAGGATCCAACTGCAGAAAAGTTATATTGTGAAGAGATTGAGGTAGGTGAAGATGAACCACGACAGATTGCATCTGGGTTGAGAGATCATTATACTGTGGATGATTTAGTTGGTCGGAGGGTATGTGTATTGGCCAATTTAAAGACTCGAAAGTTGAGGGGATTTCCAAGTCACGGCATGGTGCTTTGTGCTAGTTCAGATGATGGATCAAAGGTAGTATTTGTTGATCCACCAGAAGATGCTGCGATTGGGGAGAGGGTAAGTGTCGAAGGATATGATGGTGAACCAGCGACAGAGAATCAAGTACTAAAGAAGAAGATGTTAGATGCAATCTTTCCAGATTTAAAGACTAATGAGGATGGTGTTGCTTCGTATAAAGGTGTACCCTTGACTGCTGGTTCAGGGAAATGCATTGCAGAAGGTGGATTGGCTAATGCACAGGTTAACTGAGTAATGAGAGAATGGATAACTATGTCGTTTATTACTTGAAGATTGATCTCCTAACGACTCCTTACATATATTAGGATCTTTAGTCTCTCCATATGGCTGTAACATATTCATTTAGTTTCCTCCTCTTATGGGACGACAAGTTGGTGCTGGATTAGTGCCATTCCCTCTCACTACTTCCCAGTCATTTTCTGGAGGAACTACAGTGCTCGGAGGTGCATCCTCCCGGCTATCGTAGGAGGATGAATAAAATGAAGTATTGTACCCTCCTCCACTATCAATATCTCCATTCCAAGTACCAATGTACCAATTATACGCTATTACACTAGGCATAAATATGACAAAGGTTACTTCTTTCCCCTTCCAAAGACCCTTTTTGCTATACACTGGAGCATTTTGATACGTCATTCCTGTTTCTTTCTTGTAAATGCCATTAAAATCTGATATCCCACAGCCTTCGACTGCTACTTGATTAATTGGCACCTTGCTAATGTCAATGGGTGCGCCAAGCCTTCCAGGATTATCCCCCAACTTTTCAGCTCCTAATATGATACATATTTTAGCACCACTACCCATCATATTGATTACGAATTCGGTGATACGAAGGATACAATGTTTTGAGATGGTACCATCATTTACCAAGTGTCTTATTTGAGAAGAAGTCATTGATGAAAAGAAGTGCTGACCGTCTGAGAGGATAACCTAAAAAGAAATGAAAGTGGCAAGTGGCATGAGGTATGAATGCAAAATGCACTCGAGGGAGCAAGCATAGCTACAATAAACCCTCAAACTAACCTTGAAACGTTCTTCATCTCCTAACCCTTCCTTGCTTATCTTTTTTACATGTACAACTTGCAATGTAGGAGTAAAAGAAGAGTCTTCGATAGAACCCGACATGTAGTACATTTTTGAAATAGCATTTGATGTGAGTTCATGTTGCATTTCGGTTGCTCCGATGCTTGCAAAACCATTACCAAATGAGCTAACAGGAGCGGGTGATACCTTCCTTTGTTTATTACTACCACTACTATTCTTTGATACATCAGTATCATCCATATCAATATCAATAACTTCCCATCTTTTTTCAGCCTCATCTAATGCCGTCTGTGCCTCATTGAATTCCTTTTCTGCTGTATTTAATAGAGCTTTTACAGACTTCATCATCTCTTTGGCTGATGAAACTTGTGTCTTAGCAGCAGCTAGACGTTTCCTAGCTCCTTCAATCTCACGACTACCTTCTGATGACATTGTAATGTGCAGTATTATTCTAGAGGGTGTTATCGTCGCTGTTGTTTGCAATATGCTATGTGCACTCTGTGTTTCTATATGTATTAGAGAGGTGTAGATTGTAGATTTGTATAGTCGTCGGCTGCACTATCAATACCAACAAGCTTATAAACCACTTATTTCAATGTATTTGCAAACACGTGCAGTAAAGTAGTTAGGAGTTTTGCAAGTGTTATTATTATTATTGTAGATTATTGTCTATTGATGATTGTAAAATCAATATAGAACTTACTAATGCAAAAACCGTCTAGCCATATGATTAACAGCACATATTATCAAGTCAATACTATCGGGACATCATCATTCCTTGTGCCTCGCTATCAATCATACTAGATCATGTTGCATTGCATACCTCTCTAGAGGTAGAGTCTCTAGAGTGTCTAATAATTGTCAAATTATCTTAGAAACTTCTTTCTTCTTTCCTTGAGTAGAAACTTCCTCATGATTAGCAAGAGCAACTCTCGTACGATAACAAAAGCCGCCATGTATGAGCATGTTTATATCAGATAAACGACAGCTCCTCGTATCATAATAGTCTCTAGTATTGCTAGTTTCATATATCAGCGAATCATTATGTTCAACAGTATAATATCGTCAACGATATTCACGATATACACAATTTTCATCTTAATGTCGTTTACATTGCATTCCGTTGCAACGACTACTCAATTGCAGCAGAGCATATCTACTACTCCATATGGTATACAACTACCTGCACAGTCTGATATACTATCAACTCTATACAATCACAACCTAAAGTATAAAGGGCTTCAGCATAGAAATCTTCAAGACACATCAGAAGATAAATTTGCAAAATTAAATGAGGTATTATCAGCAACTCAATTATCATTACCAGATGCAACTGTGTCACAATCGGGTGTTGATTTAATCATTACTGAATTGGTTTGTTATAATTTAAATATAGTGGATGTTGAATTGGTTCATGATGAAGTTTTGGGGAATGAAACTTTGCAGACTTTAAGGTGAGTTTGTGAGATATTAGAGATAAGTTGTGCTATATATGCTCTTGTTTGATTGAGCATATAGATCTTGAACTATTGATATATTTACTAACAAATCTACTTTCTTCTCCTTGTCCTCTCACCCCATGACAATTATTCATCTATCAATACCTCTTCTTCAAAGTGTGGAAGTAGACGGTGTGAAATTAGACTGTAACTTCAATTGGTCATATACATGGACATTCTTCAATGGCGGCGGCACCGGCACCGCTTCTACAAATCCAACATCCAATATTAACGTTGCTATCAACTTCTATTCAGATGATTACAACACACAAGGTCCAACTTTAGTACAAGTAAATGAATGTAATACCAATTTAGTAATGGAGGAGATTATATTTGAGGGTGGAGGAATTGCTGGATTTGCAGCCAATATATTACAAAGTTTAGTTCGAGATACTATTGAAGAAGAGTTGAGTAGTATGGTTTGTAATGAATTGTATAATTTGGCACGCGGTGATGAGGGTGGTGAGGGTGGATTGAATAGTTTGTTAGTTATGATTGATGAACGTCTTGATTCGTTACTTGGTGACACTGATGATAAAGGCACTATAGAAGAAATAGACGGAGAGGTGGATCCACTATATGCAGAACAGAATGCAAATGTACCATACGACAACGACGGATATCCACAGTGGGTAAACTTTATATCAGTACAAGATTGGATAGAAGAATTAACAGGTTTGAGATCTATTGAAGAGTTGGCTAATGAATTCATGGGAGATGACGAAAATAACCAAGGTTCGTCCTCTTCTATAAATTCCTTCCTACAAGACTCTATACTGAATGAGGATGGGGTGCTAGTGATTGATACATCAATACTATTTGATGAAGATGACTTAGTCTTTATTGAAATGCATGACATGTTCTTCGATACTAAAATGACACTCAAGTCTATATCAATCAAGGGATTAGACACACTGTCAGATGAATCAAAGATATTAGATCCAATTGGAAATTATACATTACAAAATACACTCAAGATGGATTATCTAACATTTGTATTAGAAATGGAAGCAGTCATACAACCCTCGTCGAAGGAGGGTGTCATCGTCTCAGCCGCGTCTACAACAACGGATGAAGTTGCCAAGGTGGAAGAGACATTTACAATTGAAATTACAGCACTGGATATCGACATACAATTCTCAATATTCATGGGTATTAACAACTCAACACTCGGAGCTGTACAACTCGGATCAATTATCTATGTAAAGAATATAGTTCCCTGTGCCTTGAGTGTCGTTGATGATGCCGAGATTACACAATTGGTAGTATCAGTTGGTGAAGTGAACAAGCCAACTCTAAACGGATTCATGGATGAGGGTACCAATCATTTAATAACAACAATGGCCGATGCCCTGTTTAGTATGTATGATCAAACACTTGACAAGGTGCTACCACAATTCTTTAGTAATTCATTACAAGATATATTAAATGATTATATTGATGAGGGTATTAATAATGATGATGGTTGTCCGGAGCCTGATGCTACATTGGTTGATTTAGTTGATTATCGTGATCTACTTTTACCCCAGGATGAGGCTGTGGTGTTACAAGGTCGTGGTAACTCGCCTTATGGTGAGCTATTTCGAGGTCTATACACTTTTATTGACAGCATCTTAACAGCCGTTGATGAGGATGGCCTGTCATGGCTAAACGAGTTTATTGCCCTGTTGTTAGATCTCGATACTAACGAGAATGGGGATATCGTTTTGGCAGGGGATTTATTTAGTCAAAGTTTAGACATATCATTGAATGGATTGAACCTAGCCATCGAGCTGGGGGTATCAAATGTTACTTTATCAAACCTGAATTCATTGGGTGCGCTGCGTATTGCTCAACCAATGATGGGAGAGTCGAGCGTATTGAATAACGAGGCATTAATGGGTGTCGGTCCTGATCTGATGAGACTATCACTCACACTGTTAATCAAGGGCAAGGGTGATGATGTTGACATGCACAACGAAGTCGAGCTGAGCCTCAGCCTCGAGGATATAAGTATCATACTCGAGATTCTTGCCCAAATGGAAGAGCCACCATTCCTCTACTTCCCTTTAGAGGATGTAACCAATGTCCACTGCTGGATGGCAACAATGGTAACGCCTGTCGTGGACGAATATGGAGTCCGAGTTGGTGAGACTGATACTGGTATTGTCTTACGGAACCTTGCAATTGCTGTGGCAGAAGCCCGTATTGATATGGAATGCATCTATTGTTCGTCTCCAATGGTACAAGAGATGCAACAGACGGTCAAAACACAAGAAGGTGTCGAAGATACATCAGAAGTGGCGAATAAGCTCTTTAACTACGCCAACAATATCTTAGAAGGAGAGTATATCCAACATACCATTGACAAAATGCTAAATGAGGCAGCATATAACTGTCCACATTCACCATCGTATCAACAAAACTTCCAAGGCATTCAATACGAAGACATGCCGGCCGTTGAATCAAGTGAGGATTCGTATGGGTATTTGATTGCCGTCCTTGTGGTAGTAGTGGTTATTATATTAGTTGCTACGGCCATCTCCTTCATAACCAGATGGTTGTCAAGACGCCGACATAAGGAATGGCTGGGCACTTTGAATCAATCTCAAGTACGTGAGCTCGAACAGATGCAACATGATGAAAACGAGTTGGCCAAAGACTTGAATAAACGAATGTCATCATTAGTCACAAGCAATGAAGTTCCACTCTTTGTTAGACTAATCGTCCCCATCGTAATCCTTGGGAATATCGGACTCTTCCTATCTGGTCATTTAAGCTTGGGAGCAACTGTCAACATATCAGGCAACTTAGCCGAACAAGACTTCAACTACGATGGATTCTTTGAGTTTAGTATGGCCAAATCGGCGGTAGAAATGTGGAATGCAGGAGCTAAAGCGTTGGCTATATTGATTGGAATTTTCAGTGGTCTCTGGCCATATACAAAGTTATTTATTACAATGTTCCTGTGGCTAATTCCACCACGATTAGTAGGTTCTAAACGACGTGGGTCTATTCTTAAGTGGCTTGACGTACTGGGTAAATGGTAAGGCTTTGTCGTGCATATCATCTCATCATGTGCACTTCTTTTTCTTAAACTTCATCTTAATACAAACTGTCTTTTTCTTCTTCAGGTCAATGGTTGATGTGTTCGTATTGTTAATGACTCTGGCCTCGTTCAATATATCAGTCAATAGTCCGGAGATAGCGTTCCTCCCTGAAGGTTTATACGGTCTTAACATGCTTGTAGTACCCCGGTGGGGACTGTATGCTAACATGGTAAGTGTTATGCTCTTGACCCGTCTTTGTTGTATACCCACATCATCCACTAATAACCTTACTCCTCTTCATCGATACATTAAGCTTGCCCAATTGGTTAGTCAAATTCTTAGTCACGTCGTTATACATTATCACCGCAAGTCAGTAAGGGCAGCAACCGACTCTCAAAAAGATGAATTGAACTTAGCTGCTCTGTCTAACAATTATGATAATCACAAAGAACGACTTGCTGATCATAGTTACAAGCTCGATTATGAGGCGAGTAGTGACCGAGCAGTTATGAAAAGTAGTGTCAAGTGGATATTGATTAGTTTATTACTATCACTTGTCATATTGGTAGTTGTCGGTTGCTCGCTACCATCGTTCAGTATGGATATCTTGGGTCTAGTAGGATTAGCTGTTGAATCGGGCAATGAATTTGAGCAGCAGGCCAAGACATATTATAGTGTCTTTGATTTGGCAAGCATGATAGTCGAACAGGGCCGATATCTTGAGTCGGCTTCGGACCTCGTCGGATTGGCCACACTTGCTTCACTGCTGGTTATCACAGTGTTCATCATACCATTGGCATTAACAACATCTCTAGCTGTGCAGTGGTTCGTACCCATGACGAAAACACAACGATCAAAGAATACAGTATTGTCGGAGGTCCTCTCAGCATGGCAATATATGGAGGTATATGTCTTATCGATAATCATTGCTGCCTGGCAACTCGCCGGAGTATCGGAATTCATACTTAACGATTACTGTGGAGAGTTAAAGGATACATTTACAAATCTAGCTTACTTTGGAATCATTGATGATGAAGACGCCCAATGTTTCAAGGTAGACGCATCTGTTGAGGCAGCATCGTGGGTGCTGGTAGCGGCAAGTATCGTTCTTTGTGTGGTGAATCATTTCATTATCGGAGCAAGCAACCAGAAGACACAAGACGACCATACACCATCGGAACGTCGACTACATACAGATAGATGGATACAGATCAACAAGAATGATGATCAAGAATCATCGACTCGAGGTGCAAGTAATGAGACAGATGAGGACTCTTCAGAAGATGCCGATAATGTATCACCAATTACCCCAAGGTTCACGGACTATTACCGATTCTTAACAACTCATACAACTAAAGCAAATATTGAAGAATGCGAGGGGAGTGATGAGGTAGAGACTGCGGTTGTTTTAAAGAGACCTGACTAACGAGCAATAGCTATACTATTACTAATTACAAAGACGATTTCAAAGTCTGTCTAACTGGATGGATAGGAACTGCATTAAGTTTGAATTGATTTGTAGTAACAACTGCAAACGTAATTATTGACGGTTGTCGATGCCCTCCTCGTTCACATACTGCACAACTAGTAACGACCATCTTACATACTTGAACACTCTAGGCTATACACCACTCACATGAGTCTCGTCGAGATTTGGCAAGTTTTTATGAGGATACCATCCTTCTCTTATGTCCACCGCCATCCGCCGCTACTGACATAACTCCGCAACAACATTGGCTTTATTTGAATAATAACAACACTAATGAAGATCTCAATATCTAACCCATTAAACATTGATCTTTTCGAGGTTATTCTCTTCCTAGTTGAATATTCACCGTACATCATTGCAACATTTGCGGCATTTCTTTTATATCATTTTCTACACGTCTTACCCACAAGTAAAAGCAGTATCACCGAGAAGAAGACAACTACGACGAGAAGAAGTAAGTTCTATTACGCCCTACAACTAATACCTACGTTAATCATCTGCATCGTAGCAAGTGTCGCAACATCATCATGGGAAGATGCCTACAAACGGGGTTATCAAATCTTTAAACTCCCATCACTCCGTACTAAACTTGAAACATATATCGAAACTGGTAACGATGACTTACATTCTATATTGGAAAGTAATATGTATGCCCCGACATTTGGTTGGATTGAATTACGATACTTATTAAAGGACTTATTACGTCATACAGTATTCCACACCAATGATATGATTGGTTTAAAGCCACGCTAGGTGAGACAATGATGTATACTAGTGGATTATATCCCACTGGTGATGAGACATTAACTGAGGCACAGAATTATAAAATTGATTATGTCGCTGATGCTATTCAACTTGAAGAGGGTATGTCTGTACTGGATATTGGGTGTGGTTGGACATACATGACAAATCGATTAACTGAAAAGTATGGTGCCAATGTTACGGGTGTGACATTATCAAAAGAACAATTAACATATGGGAAAGAACTGAATAAGGATAATGATGCAAAGTTATTCCTTCAGGATGCCATGAGATTAAAGGGAGAACGGAGTGATTTAATACCAGAAGGAGGATTTGATAGAATTACTAGTTTGGAAATGGCAGAACATGTTGGTATTCGTCGATATCAGGAATTCTTAACAATGGTACATGGTTTGATGAAAGATGATGGGGTGTTTTACTTTCAGGTGGCCGGATTACGTCGTGCTTGGAGGTTTGAGGATTTCATTTGGGGCTTGTTCATGGGTGAATGTGTGTTTCCTGGGGCCGATGCATCCTGTCCTTTGGGATGGGTTACGTCACAGGTTGAGAGGGCGGGGTTTGAGATCCAACGTGTACACAACATGGGCTCACATTACAGCCGTACTTTAGCACACTGGCTGGAGAATTGGCGATCGAATGAATATTACATTATTGACAAGTACGGTGCCCAAGCCTATCGTCGTTGGGAAGTATTTTTGGCTTGGTCTGTTCGGGCTGCTAGACAGGGTTCATCTACATTGTTTATGCTTACCCTTACCAAGGCAGGGGTAGAGGATCGCCGTATCAAGTCACAGGCTCATCTTGTACCAAAAGATGTTCAGGTATAGATCTCTTTATATTTAGCACTACGGGGAATAATAGAATGAAGAAATTAGGGGAAGAAGAACAAGTTAAGTTTTGAGGCAGAGAATTGCAGACTGCAATTGTATGAAACTAAAGCGAGAAAATATTGCATATACCCAAGGTTTTGGTGTACAAATTGGGAATGATTTGCAAAGTTACAAATGAAGGACACAATCGTGGAGATTGTTTTTGCTATTGACAGGGGTTAAATCTCCTCTGGCTATTGATAGATTGCTACATAGTCAACCAACTAATATTAGTCTATAATTCATGCGTATTATTTTTGAAGGATACCAATACAAATACAATCTCGAAATCAGATATTAGTGTTTTATCTTTTGTTATTATCTATACTTGCTTCCCCCCTTTCCTCCCATTCTTCCTTCTTCTAAAGGAGACATGATTCAAGTTATCCCCGTTGCTTCATCGTAGGTGATGGGCATAATGGTCGGTGATAACCCATCACCGGTATCCAGCCTGTTTGGGGAGGTACCGATGCACTATTTGTACTTGAGATATTCTTGTATAATACTTTCCCACCGAATTCCATACTTCCTGAAACATACCAAAACTTTGAATTATTACACCAAATACGAAAGTTCCCAACCTTTCCATCCCAGTGAACATTTTTCTTGACAAAGAATGCACTTCTTTTGGTGGTATCCTTTTTGTATGTTCCGTTTACTTCTTCCGTGCCAAAGCCTTGGACGATGATATCACTATCATTGTTGTTGGTATTGGCACCGGTTAGATGAACAGAGGTACCCCCGACCGAAGTAGTAGTAGCGGCAGATTGCATATTGTTTGATTGGCCTTGGGCTGCATCGTTTGAATAATGAAAGCGTAAGGTAGCGACTGACAAACCTCCATAAACTGATACCCAATCATTAGTTGCAGCAGGCGGTAGTGAATTCAATCTCGATGCTGTGCTGTATGTTTTGTAATATACCAAACCATTCCCATTCACATGTGGTTCACCATTGTTGAGCGAAAGTGCTATATACCAACACTTATTAATGTGACGATATATGACTACGTCGCCTCCATTATCATCTTTTTTAATAAAAGATGCACAACCATCAATATCGCAACCTCGTGTGTACGTTCCATTAGCATATGTTGCTTGACAACCTTCAACGACAATATTTGATACACCAGCTCTACTATTACTAGGCGAATCCGATGTTGGCACTCCCATTGCTTGGTGTAATAATCTATTTGACCAATTTGGATTGCGCGGTGTTTGTTGAGCTGCGGAGCTTCTTCTCATTGGAGGTAACCCTTGGGCATCTCCAGCATTGTTATTGTTATTACTATTGTTTCCTTGAGGGGATACGGCATTTGCCTTTCTTTTCTTATTATTACCGTCGATTGCAACACTTGATATATCATCGTCATCATCTATGGCAATGACCTCCCACCGAACTTCAGCCTCAGCTAAAAACTTTTGTGCATCAACTAAATCTTTATTAGATACTTCTAATTGTGTTTGTATATCTTCTCTAGTTTTCCGTGCTGCGACCTCTGCTGCCTTGGCGGATAGTAATGTTTTGGAGAGGAAAGTTGTTTGTGATTTTGCAATGGATAGACGCTGCCGAGCTGCCTCGATTTCACGCCGTCCTTCGGTATCTCGTGTTGCCATATTGATTGATGATTGTAAATATATAAGAGGATTGGTATATAGGTATATCGCGGCGTGTAAAGAGGTGGCCTTCCGACATGGAATATACATAGACTATTTGTAAGTGACTTTGAATAGGGAAGTATTGTTATCGCCAAAATGACGTCTCAATTCCCACTGTAACATCTACTCACATCATATGTCACTCAAACGCCGCCGCTAATGCCTAATACACACTCTACCACATCCTTCTCTCAATAGCCGTCTACCCCTTTAATATCATAGTTCAATAGTATGACCACACGAGACACCGAGGGACGGCGTGAGATTGAGGCGGCTAAGCAACGCCTATCCATTGCAAAATTACATGCATCATTTGTATCAAAATCATTGGCAACTGCTCAAGCATCCGAAGATGCAGCAAAGAAGGCATGGAAAAGAGCAAAGAAGGCTAGAGAAGAAATACAAGCACAGGCTACATCTTCTGAGAAAGAAGTGTCTGATGCTCAAAAGTTTCTAGCAGAGGGAGAGAAACGGTGGGAAGTTATTGCAATTGATATTGACGATGACACATCAAAGAAGGACAAAGAGAGTAGTAGTAATAAGAATAAGAAGAGGAAGTACAACCATAGAAAAGATAATAATACAACATATGATCAAATAAACAATGTTATTGAACAATCTCCCACTGCCACTCGTCCCGTCATTACCGTTAACAATATAGACTCCAACAGGCCGGATAATGTAAACGAGATCATCATTCAAAACTGTGGAACATCATCGGTTAACGGTACTTACAAAAAAGATACTGATCGGCATGGTTGTATATCATTCGTGAAAATAGGGGGGACACATGCAATGTATCAACATGATAACTATTGGTATATTAGTTATTGGCTAGGATCGCATGAAAATTCAATGATATATTACAGAACCAACAGTAGATCGAACGGTTTTACATCTCTGATGCACACTGAATGGATACAAATCAAAGGAAGAGCACCACTCCCTAAATTACACTTACGGTCTACAAGCGGATTGACTTCATCTGCTGCTGTATTTCGATTTTGAGGAGAAGCAATAAGACATCTTAAAGAATCGACATAATATCCGGGGACAAGGGATTCTTTACATACTCATAAACGAACTTAAAGTAGTTCTTCTGTACATCATTACTCTATACTATAAGGCTGGACCACCATGTATCAAGGCCCAGTCGCTTAATGAATCAGGAGAACCAACTCTATCTCTTTGATCACCATCCTCGTCCTCCTTATGTTCTATAGTATTGTACTTCTTGGACAGTTGTTGTACAGCCACAAAGTCTCCCTTGCCAATCAAAGAGTTGATATGTTTCACTCGTCTTCTTTTCTCTTCATCTTTGTCAAGTGATGACGAATCAGAGCTCTCTATGGCGGGTACAGTTGCTGCTAGTGGTCTTGGACTTCCTTTCCTTCCCTTACTTAGCTTGGTGACTCTTGATCTTTTCATAGAATCTTCTACTACTCTAATATCTTCATCCTTGAACAAAGTATCGTCAGCCAGCATGGATGCTATCCGTCCTACTCCGACCCAATTCATATCCATTGTACTTGTATCTTCCTCTTCTACTACAACACCTTCCTCTATTCGTTCTGATTTTGATGAGTTGGTACTACCCCATGACCAACCGGAGTCCCCCGCACTACTTGAAAAGGTTGATACATTTGCAAGATAATCATCTTCCTCCTCAGTCATGCTACTATCTTTGTTTCTACTCCTTCTCCTTTTCACTAAGCAAGCCATGGAAGCACAGCATACAAAGAGTATGACAGATGCTGCAGCGATACTCCCAATCAATATATAGTCAGGTGATTGTGTATCTTCTTCTTCTTCCACATTACTTGTTCTTGTACTTGTATCGCTCTCCTCAATAGACGATACCGATGGACTGGGAGATGATCTACTGCCTATTGCAAAGATCTCTTGCAGGGACAGAGCATCATTCGTGTCTTCTGTTGGATTGTCTGTTGGTATTTCGGTGTCTTTTTGTTCAGTAGAACTAATTGTTGGTTTCTCTGTAACTGATACCGGGTTCAAAGTTGGAAGCCATGTAGGCCAATCTGTGGGTTGATTTGATGGACTTCTACTTACAGGTTGCAATGTCGTCGGATTGTTTGAAGGGTTAATAGTGACAGGGTTCATTGTAGGATGACTTGATGGACTACTGCTGCTAATAATAATTGGTATTGTCGGCTGATTGGTAGTAGGACTGTTTGTTGCTTGTGCAATCGGCATCTGTATATGATAATGGGATGGTGCGTACGTTGGATACCTCCGTTCATAATTAATCGCCTTCATTGTATCTTCACATAATGCTAATAGATATTCCTCTGATGTACTTTCTCCTTCTAACCATATTTCAAAGTTACTAACTTCATCATCTGGCCAGGGATTCTTCGAATGATTCATAAATCCCTCAATTAGCCAGATGCCATTATTCTCACCACTCAGTAAACAACAATCATCTCCGGCATTGATCGGATTGAATTTACATCGACAGCTTAGATGACTAAAGTTTACTTTCAATACACTTGACAAATCACTATATTCTTGATCATTAGTAATGTATCCTTCACTTATTGTTGATATGAAATCGACATACTCATCAGTTTGCAATCTTCCATCACTATCGGTATCTGAGTTGTAAAGTGAATTGTAACATAGTGATTGATCTATTGTTTGGCCATATACTTCATATGTTAGAACCCACAGGATAAGAAGAGTAGATTGTAGTATATAAGGAATGGTTCTCATCACAACTAATAACAAGAAGGTAAACAGTATGTTACGTAGGGCAGAAGGGTTGTTCTCATCAGTGGTCTCATCAACTTATTCGAGCTGTAATTTGTGTTCGAGATATTAGCAATATCCCCTTATCGTACCCTATGCTCTTCTCCATCATCCTGTGCCCCTTCCGTAGTTAAATCTCATCGATACTGGGCAGTTTATATTGTTTGATACGATCCACAACTGCAACCATATCATATCTATCTCTCAAGTACAAGTAATAATGATGGCAGTGGATTGAAAAGCGAACTTTTGGCGGCATCCGAATCTTTTTCTCTCCCTCGCTCGACGAGCACGGTGCGCCTTAGAGATGGTGAGAAGAAGAAGTTTTGTCGTCCCGCTAAGTCTGACAAATCCACTGGTATAACACTAAGCGGAGATGATATTATTGGAGAGATATTGAGACAAGATATGGCATTAATTCCAGTTACCGTCTCACCTTTTGGACATATTGGAGGCTTATTCAAGAAGTTTCTATATGGTACAGATTGTTTACCTTGCCCAGACTGTTATAATCAACACCCGGATGGATCTAAAACAAGAAGAATCAATGCAGAAGCAGCATACAAGTTAGCTGCATCCACTAAAGTTCCATTTGGTATCCTTAATCAAGCCAAATGCTATTTGGAGAACTGAACATCCATCACTCTCTTATAGCGGCACTTATCATGCTACTGATCCCAAGACTTGGTTTGAACATGAACTAGGTTTACTGTCTTGTGATGTTATTTCCTCACATTTATTACGAGCTCATGGACGTAATAGATCCAAACGAACTAGGCCCGATACTACTGCTGATAATATTAGACCTGTAGTGCAACGAGTGGAGACAGCCAATGATGTTACCGACTTAATTTCTACCAACTCTACCCAAGCGGCGGACTCTAGGTAGGAACTAAATAAGCTAAGAACCCCCCCCCCCCTCAAACTGCAACATATCGTTGCATATTGTTGATGCCTCTCTACTTCAGTATGAAATATGACGATCACCGATATAGCAGAGCCTGCCAGAGATGTAGAACTTGGCACAGAGGTAGATGAACAACAGGATACCGAAGTCGACCACAACTATCACGAAGAGGATGGCAAGAAGAATGGAGTTTCGGATGTATTGATATACAACAATGTCCAATGATTCTTAAGCCATTTGCTTGTCTAATTCAACTACCCCTATTTATTGCTATTAGTGCAGTTGCCACCGTCTGGTTCTTCAGCATTACATTGATCATGTTCTTCTTTGGCGGTGAACTGCTAATGTACAAAGCTACCTATGAAGCTAAAGAAAGCAATATAAGCTAATGAAGAGATATAAGAACGAAGGAGTGAATGTAGATGGTAATGTTGAAAGGATATGGAGTGATTGGGAGCCTTCTAGAGGAGGGAGTGATTCTCCTGACTTTATTCTAGTCGAACGAGCACTTATAAGGTATGAGGATGGACGAGACGATCAGTATCGGATGAGAATAATGCCATTGACGAAGCATGTGAAGAATAGCATTGGACCACAGGACAAGATTCCAATAGTACTTCTACCGAGGGAGCCCGAATCTGGCATTCCCGAGGTATGTGTTGCAAGCCTGTACTGGTCTCCTCTATCTAGAATACTTCTGTTCACTTTCGGCTTGGCAATATCTACAATGTGGACAATACTACCAATATGCTTCCTCCTGGCAGACGACGAAGATAAACCATATAATGATTGGGGATACTTTAACGATCCATACTTTAACAACGACTCAGCTAGCTCCCAGAATGACGGTCCTGACTGGAGAATACTAGTAGCAATAGTATTGCTTGTTGGTGTGCTTCCAAATGCACTATTCTTCATTTGGAAAGGTTTCCGGGATAGTATACTGTCAATACCGGCTACATTTGATAAAACACGAAGCAGCAAGGGTCAAATTGTGGATGGCATTCGGGTATGGTCGGTCTAGATAATATGAATATAACTAACTAATCCTCACACAACACTTCCCCGTCTAGACCTTTGCTCAAACATACACATATCTACCTGATATTACCAGTGATATCTACCCAAACTTTTGACGCTTCTGTCTAGACTGATACGCTCTATACTCACGCTTACTTTGATTCTGAGATTTAAATCCACGACTTTTATCCTTCACCCTGTTGTTACTACTAAATGGCATATCATCATCATCAAATTGACTATTCCTATTCTTCTTCTTGTTCTTATCATTTTGTACTTGGGTGAATATATCCTCGGTGGATATCTTGGTGTTTGATGTGAAGAAGTCATCTTCTACTTCCTCTACAGAGGCGACGGCAGAGCTTTCATCATCGTCTTCTTCTGGGACATTATTAGGCTTTGATAAAAGAGCAGTAGTAGGTTTCTCATCCGAATCTGGACTATCACTACTGCTACTACTATCACTGCTATCTTCTGATGGCGATGACGACGACGAAGAAGAGGAGCTATCATTCTCCTTTGCACTCTTCTGTTGTATAGAACTAGCAGGCATAACTTCCTTCTTCTTACTTTCCAATCCCTTGAGTGGATCGGCATCATCTTCTTCCTCTGATGACGAGTCACTACTATCACTACTATCACTACTTTCACTACTGCTACTACTATCTCCAGCTTTCTCTTCATTCTTTGATTTTATCAACTCCTTTTCGTAATCTTCACCAGTTGTAGATTCAGTAAACAATCCATCTAACTCTTTTGACATTGCAAATCGATCATCTTTCTTCTTCCTTGTAGTGGATGTGGTATCATTGGCAGATGGTGCCTTGTTCTTTTCATTCTTGACATTCTTATTCTTCTTTGCATTAGATGGTATAGACTGCCCAGCACCACCTCCAATCGTTGATGAGGCAGTAGCATTTGGATATGTATCCTCTGGCATACTCAGTAATGCCTGTTTCGCCGCTTCTATATTTACCCAACTTTTTATATTTGACAATTGTATCTTCTTCTTGTTGTTATTCTTTGTTGTTTCTATGTCATCATCGGAATCAGAATCATCAGAGTCCGAGGAGGGTACACTACTGCTATCCCCATCACTCTCCTCACCCTCTTCCTTACCCACACCCTCACTCTCATCCTTCTTCTTTTCATTTAATTCATCAACTAAACTCTTACGAATACAATCCCATACACTCTTTCTTTTTAATTTACTCTTATTATCTATATCTATTACACGTTCATATCCATTATTACCAGTGAATAAAGCAATATATTTCAAGTTTGTTGGATAGAAGGAGATGTATAATTGATCTATTGCTATTGATTGGAGTTGGTTTTGTAATTCGGCTATTTGTTTCTCGTTGTTAGTATTGGAGGAAGTGGATTGTGAGGATTGTTGTTCTAGTTGATTTATCTTACGTTTAATTGACTTCTCAAGACGGGTTAGCTTTTGTCGTTCTATGAATTTCACTTGATGATACCTATACAACATACATGTCAAATTATATAGAATGAAAGGAGTGGTTGTTAGATATGGATATAGTTTGCAATAGATTTAAGCAGAGACATATCATATGCACAAAAACATAAAAACTTACTTGGCAGCATTCTTCTTCTCACGCTCCTTAGCCTCATATGTTGCAATATCCCGCTCCAACTGTTTAATACTAAGCTTTACACCGTTAATAGTCTCCTCCTTATCCTCCTTCTTGTCCTTATCATCAGTACCATTAGTAGTATCAGTTTGCTTTTGCAATTTTGACAATAAACGTTTCTGTCCTCTTAGTCTATTTTTGAGTGATGTGTTGGTACGTTGTTTATCAGTGCCTACTACCTTCTTTTTATCGGATTTACCCTTCCGCCATGGCTTGTATTTGCGTTCTAGGCCGTGCTTACTTGGTGGTCTCATGATTATATATGGTTTGCAGCAAAGTTGCTACTAATCGATTGGTTGTAGTGGGGCGGTGATTGCAATGCAGGAGCAGAGATGTCATTTTGGCGATAATCGTCTTCCCCTGTGTTAGTCTCCATACATCTACGATAGTGTATTGCAAGTTGCAAGGCTCATCATATATCGGTGCTTGCTTGTTGTGCTTATCTTACTCTGTAGTATGTCTCTTTGGTTAGTTCTATCATAATATTAAGTTGCGTGTAGGGTGATTATATACCGACAATACAGTATGGTAGTTCAATCAACTAAATTATTATAATCCACCTTGTTTAAACAATGGCAACACGAGATACCGAGGGACGGCATGAAATAGAGGCAGCAAGACAACGTCTATCCGCTGCAAAATCACATGAAACATTCGTATCAAAAGCAGAAGATACTGCAAAACAAATGTTTGATACGGCCAAGAAGAATTTAAAGGATATACAATTGCAATCTATATCTTCTAAGAAGGAAGTAGAAGATGCTCAAAAGTTATTAAAAGAAGCTGAAAAGAGATGGGAAGTTATTGAGATTGATTTAGATGATCAGGAGGATAATGCTGGTGTTAGTACGAATAAGAAGAGGAAGTTATCGGTTGTATCTCCGCAAGGAAGTGATAATAATAATGAAGGTAGTGTCACTGTCACTATACCATATCAACAAGGAAAGAAGTTGGGATTTGTGCTAATTGATACAATTGGTGACCAAACGAGGAGGATTAGACTTTCCCCTAATTCAGCTATTTTCAAGTTTACGAAACAACTCCTTCTTGAAAAAAGCAAGGGACAGAGTGGCGTATTTGATCCACTGAGTGATGATGTAGATGAGTTAATTGATTGGGGCAAGGACAATTTACCTCCACTTATGATGAATGCATCTATTCCGTTTAATACCATCAATAAGGAATCAATGAAACTTGCAATAAATGGCATCATTCATCCTGGTGTTATTGTGGAGAAGGTACGGTATAGGACTGGGACATTATACAGCCAGGACAAACAAGCAATAGATGTGGCAAAGATCGCTCGAGACCCTCAGAATTTTCCTTTGGATATCACTTTTAAACGCTCCTCATCATATATCAGTACTACAAGTGACAGAAATGACAACAGTGATGTTAGTAGTACTATCTCAATAACCAACATTAATGAGATCGAAGTTCAGGGAGCTGGAACCCCGGGGGCAAATGGTACTTACAAACGTGATGTAGATAGACGGGGTCACCCATCGTTTATAAAAAGAGGTCGTTGGCAAGGGGGAAATGAGAAATTTGTTATCTTTAGGGATAATGGGTGGTGGAAGATCGGTCTACTAAAGTGGAGAAGAACCAGCTCCTACATTACAATATTAGTTGAGGAATCTAGTGTGAGCATGAGAAGTAAAGACGTGTGAGCAATGAGATTTTTCTCATGGATGAGGTACTCTATCGTTGATCCCAGTTGCATGGATATATGATATGATGGTGGTTTTAGCATTCTCTTTAATTCCTCATGTAAATATGTAGTAAATAACTTCATTCCTCATGAGACTGCATACATATGATGTAAGTATCACTTAACAAAGCTCTTTCATTCGTAGAGGTCCACTGACGCCTAAGAAATTTTAGGATACCGCTTCAAGCGAGCCACCCCGCCGCTGATGAGAAGAGCTCTACTATAAGGTGCATATTGCTACCTTAAGAAGGATTGTTATCATCCCTATCATTATCAATGGAGTCAGAAGCAGCAGCGCCGGCGGCGGCACAAGAGGAAGGTTCGGTATCCTCCCCCAATACAAGTAACAATGAAAGATCTTTATCCCCCATCATAACTCCATTCAACCACTCTTCATTAATTGGAAAGCGTGTTGCAAAGACATTTGACGGGGTCATTTATGAAGGTGAAATTATCAGATATTGTACGAACAATGGTTGGGGTATCGACTCGATGACGGGGATTATGAAGATATGAACCGAGAACAGCTCGAAGAAGCGTTGAAGTTGTATGAGGAGAGACAGAGCGATAATAGTAGTGGGTTGTCAGCGACAACAGAAGCCGCTGCAGTTGGTACGCCTTCATCATCTCCTACTACTGCTAGTACATCCGCAAAACCAAAGGCAAAGAAGAGGTCTAAAGATACAGCCACAGCAGAGGACGAAGCATTACAAATGCTAAGCGATGCTAAGGTTTCTGAAGGTGCCGCAAAACGAATGTTGAGCGCTAGAACTAAAAAGAGGAAGGAAATCCAAAAACAGGTAAAGGATATTAAACAGGAGGTAGCTAACGCCAAGAAGTTATTGGCAGAGGCTCAACAACGTCTAGCTGACGAATCTGAGAAACTTGCATCAGCCAAGTCAAAGGAGAATACTGCCAAAAAGACATTAAGTATGGCAACGAAGAATAGGGAAGATATTGAAGGGGAGATCAAACCTACAATGGAACCAAAAAGTTTATTTAAAGATGATGGTGTTGTTGTGTCAGCTAGTTTGAAGAAGGGAGAGGAAGATACCGATGACGATAAGAAGACGAAATGGGAGGATACAGATGATGATGATAATAAGAAGATGGCGGCAGTGGTAACCCCTCCAAAAAAGAAGCGGAAGAAGAAGATGACTAAGATTTTACCATTGAGTGATGAAGAGAAGGAGATTATCGACAATAAGATTGATGATAGTAGCACTTACTTGATAAAGTTTGAGGAATACCTCAACAATGTAGATGCGGCAGGGGAGCTGTCTAAACAGAACAAAAGAAGTGTATTAAGACAAGTTAATAAACTTGTTGGTGGGGAGGGAATCCGATATGACTCAAAGACTGAAGACTGTTGGCCTCAGGGATGTTATTTCCTCAAGGGTGTCAAGGTTGGTCCTACTGATGATATTTCGACGTTGATGGACGACGCAAAAGCATGCGAGGAACAATGGGGGAGAGATCGTGGTAATGGTTGGTTGTTGCGTCACCCCTTGGGGAAGATGGCTGCGTTTCAACAATATCTATTACAAGATTAATTAGATAATAAAGAATCAATGTGTGTAGGGTAAAATTTAAAAGGGTTCTGTAATTGTAAATATTTAAACCTACTACTGCACTATTCCTGGTGCCATATTGTATTAAGTAATGTAATAATATGAGCTATCTATCTGCTACTGCACACATCCAATTCCAACTCTCAACATAAAAATCGGGATATAACCCTCTCCCCCTTTGAAAAACTTAACCTGATTCTGATTCCATAAATAATACCAATTTGCACCTTAATCATCTGCTGCTACATATATCCAATTCCAACTCTCAACATTAATAAACTTTGGGTATCATACTTTTCAGACGCCCAAAACTTGTATGGGGCTCATCGGAGGGACCTTCTGGTTCGCCATTGCCGCCTCGTCCTCCTCAACATTACTACTACCACTCGCCTCATCACCACCCCCACTTTTCTTAGTTTCTTCAACTTTATCACTCACCTCAGATTTATTTGCAACCTTACACTTCGCACCTCCATGTTTCCAACAAACACCCTTGGACTGTACAAACTTTGTACACCCCTCCACGGAACAAATCTGTCTCATACTACGTGCACCATGTTTTAAACAAACGCCATCAGTCTTGACGACGTTGGTACATCCTTGATGTTTGCATAAACGTTTCTTCGCACCGTGTCGGTAACACACGCCAGAATTAACAACGCCATTTGTACATCCTTCATGTTTACATATTTGTTTACTGCTCGCCTTTTTCTTCTTTGGGGCACTCTTCTTCTTCTTAGGAGTATTAGCCATGTTTATGAGAGTGTCGTTCTATGAGAGTTTAACTATTTATTTTGGTTCTATGAGAGTTTACTATTTATTTTGGATTTCGATGTATGGATACGCGGTAGTCTTTACTGCGCCTCAACAATTTCACGCTCCTTCGGTATCACGAGTAGCAGTATAGATGATTAGAGATACTTTGATCAGTATATTATAGTATTTGCAATATTTACTGGTGGGGAGCCGAGAAGGTTGGGCTGAAATCTCCCTGATAGATTGGCGACTAACCCGTCAAATAAATGCCAAATATCATGAGAAGCAGATTGTTGTTGACAACCTAGCACCTCATCCTTCTTCATGCTGGTAGTCTATATGAGCGGCGCCGGCATCTTATATATCTATTCTCCTCTTCGTCTACCACATACCTCTGGCGGTCGTCTTTGGCCGATATCTCTCCAAAGAAACTAAGCACGAAATTTGAGCATATCATGTGTCATACTTTTGCATTGTTGCAATGCATAGTTCTCATCATTATTCTTGGATCTTTGGAAGCATTTACTACTACCAATACATGTATAAAAACAAGTAGGGGTGCATCCAATCTATCAGCAATTGCAAATCCACTCAAAAGACGAAGTCGAACGAACATAATACATGTAGAATCTGTACAAGAATATAAAGAACAAGTAGTCAATGAGAAGGAATGTATCTCGGTAGTACGATTCTATTCTCAATATTGTAAAAGTTGTCAAGCGTCTGAACCGCACTTTTATAAACTAGCATCAGAGTTCAGTAATAAGGATGCATCCGGTATCAAAGTAAACTTTGTTGAGGTACCATTAAATAAGAATACGAGTATCCTACATGAGGCATTGGAAGTGCCATCCTTGCCATGGACACATATCTATCATCCCGATGCAGGGCTAGTAGAAGAACGGGCAGTATCTAAAAAGTATATTAATGACGTGAGGAAATGTCTCAGATGTTATGTCTATGGTGAATGTGATATGGACGATGCTCCTTGGGATTGTCAAGAGGTTTATGGAGAGTGTGCAATTGAATGAGTATATTTGTGTAGGGCGAATAGAAGAAGACGGGAGCAGCAGTGTATGCAGAGACAAGGAGAATGCAAAAGGTATACAAGACAAGATAGGATCTTCTTGGTGAGGAGAAGAGGAGAAGATGATGCTTTACCAAATTACTCTTTGAGTAGATTTGGTCTTAAGACTGCACGGTGAGACAAATGTATGCAGACAAATCAATAGAAGGAATAGATCATGTAAGATATATCGTACATTACTGTGAAGTTATTATATCAATATCTTCTTTACTCAAATCGAAACGAAAGGTACGTAGTCAGCCCAACAGTCTCTGTAACAAAGTTCATAAAGTCATCTAATACATCATACTTATTCAAGATCAGTTGAGAAGAAGAAGATTCAAAGATTATATGGTGATGGTATTATGAGTTAACAAATGAGGATGAAATGTTGGTAGAGAAGGAATATGGAAGATAACATCTACTAGAAAAGGGTTCAGCTAATAAGTGTCTCTATATCATTAGCATTACTACTCTCTATACGGGCTGAGATAATTATACGGCTACAACACTACATTTTTCCTCATTTGATTGACTGCTGATCTGCTTGTGGTGTCTATGACACAACCCTCCTTTCTGACTATACTTTGTGCATCCATCTTGGCTGCAAGTCTTCCTCTTCACTACGGCCCCATGCTTAGCACATACTCCTCCATTCTGAACATTGTTGGTGCAACCTTCATGTTGGCAAGTTTTTGCCTTTCTCTTCTTCACTACTGCCCCATGTTTGACACAAACTCCTCCGATCTGTGCATAGTTTTTGCATCCTTCATGCCTGCAAGCCTTGATTGTCACTGCCGCCTCATGCCCATGCCTAATACAAACTCCTCCCTTTTGAGCTGCTTTTGTACATCCATCATGGCCACAAAGATTATATCCCCCATGTTCTCTCATACATGTGCCAGTATCAGCTGCCTTGCGGTTACACCCCTCAACAGAACATGTCCTACGAGCAGCCTTTAGAACAGATCCATTACTCTCTTCTAATTGTTCCTTTGAAGCCTTACGCTTCTTTCCATTAGGTGGTTGAGCAAGGGGTTTTGCTTGTTCGTTCATTTCACTACTATATTCATCATCGGTGCTAACATCATCTTCAGTCTTAACCTCAGTCTTGACTTTGATAGGCAGATGTTGTTCATTCGATGTATTGGTATCTTCTCCTTGCTCATCGTCATCTGTCTCCTCACTCTTCACCGGATCATACCCCGACGATGATACAACATACTCCGGACTACGCTCATCGTCCGTACTGGCCTCATCTTCGGCCTTTACCTCAGCCTTTACTGCTTCTTGTTTAATGTTGATGGGTAATGAATGGTTTTCAAGTGAACTAGACATGTCGGCAGCTTTGTGCATATCTTCATCGTCTGTCTCCTCACTCTTGACTGGAACACACCCCGACGATACAACACATTCTGGCTTGATATTAATATCCGCTTGCATGTCTACGTTCGTTAGGGATGAAGACAACGCCGCTAACAACACCAAATCACTACTAATCGAAGGTGAGATTTGAGTGAAAATTTCAGAGGTAGTATCCTTTTAGAGATACCACCACTTCCTCCTTTGACCGACATTACTGTGAAGTAATCTTATCAATATCATCTCTACTCAAATCTAACCGATATGGTACCGAGTCTGTCCCTCTCTTGGGCCGTTTATCAGTCTCCATAACAAAATTTACAAAGTCCTCTAATACATCATACTTATCCAATATCTCCACTATTTCCTGTAAATGCATTAGATACTGTAATTCATTCTCATGACGTGATTGTAATGCATTACCATATCCTAAAACTGGTAGTATTGTGCAATATAAACTACCATTCATTCGTTGAAAGTCGATATCGTTTGGTACGCCCCATTTGGAAACTAGTAGATCTCGTAGTTGATATCCATCATAGTCTAACTTGTCATCGTTGTTAGTAGAATCACTACTGTCATCTTTTGCTGAAGTAAATGCTTCAAGCCATGCTTGATCATCATCGGTATCAAACTGATTCGATATTGTTGTTGAGTCATCATCATCCATTTGAGTAGATATCATTTCATTCTTTCTCTCCATTTGCCTTTCTCTCTGAATCTTGAGCATCTTACGCTCAGACGGGCCATATGTGCTCATTTCTATTATCTCTTCCCATAGTGATGATATACCACTCCAAATATTGTTGTTACTATCGCCGTTATTTCCATACTGTTGGATGATAGGAGAAGATTATTATTGCTGTGTGGTATTGATAATTTGATTGGTTGGTGATGATACTTCTGTTGAAACGCACCAACTCCCCGATTTAATGAGAAAATATAATATTGAATAAACGAGATAGCTTGAAATATAAATGGTATGTTCATCACTAGACCCATTAAAACTTTATGACAGCAATAAAGTTGCAATGACGAAGAGAAAAGGATACGCTGTTATATCCTCTTTGGGTATCCTTCTCCAAGTAGATATTAAGAACTGCGATATCGTATGTATGAGCTATATATGTGTTATTGACGACGACTTCCGCCGATGCTCTTCAATCTTCAGTACGTTGCAGGGAGATAGAGGAGAGCTTAACCAGTGTAAATTTATTTGTATGACAACACTTTAAGTGCATATAATATCATTTTATACCATTTTGGACACTTTAAAATGTCAAAGCTTACTTATTACACAGTCTAAATGAGTATTTATTTCAGAATTGGATAATTAAGAGTGCCACTAATATTAGCACTCACTGACGTCTAAAGCATTTTTATTTAGAAAAACAACAGCCATTGTCCATCGATATCGAATAATAGGTAAAGGTGGCCATAATAGATACATCTCTCGTATATATAAAATAGGCATAGAATCAAGATGATACTAAGATCAACCATTATCGGTAGCGGCGTAGCCATAGCAGCTCTTCTATCCACAAACTGCAATGCATTTACACCACAACATATTCATCGAACATCCATCACAACCACACAATCAACATCAACAAAACTATATCAAGGATTTAAAGAATATCCAAATGAGTTTGATCATCCAAAGAATGAGGGCAGTAGCAGTGGAGGGCCAAGTCCTGAAATGTTGAAAAAGATGGGAGTATCTGATGGTACACCTTCTACACAATCTCCTACTCAACAATCTCCAGTAGTTGCATCCCAACAACAACAGCCACAGCAGTTCTATGATGCAAATGGTAATCCAATTAATACCCCGCCAATGGTATATGATGCTAATGGTAACTTGGTTCCCTTTACTGCTCCTCCTCAGCAAGCTGCTCAACCTCAAAACACTCAACCTATGCAACAAGTAGGAGGAGGACAAGCACAAATACAATTTGAACCAAATGTACCCAACGCGTTAGAGCCACCATTACCTGCTAAGAATAAGAATACGGACAGTCCTAGACCTGTTGGTAAGTATCTATGTCTCTATACTGCATATGTGTGCATATGATGTGCTCTCTAATTTAGTGCATTCAAGACATGTGCATATGTTTGTACACATGATTTGCAAAATTCTGTGTAATGTTTGTACATATGATATATGCTCACCTTGTGTTATACAATATATACAATATCGTACAGGGTATAACTCAGATGCATACACAATGTCAAACACAGCCGATGTTTACTTTGCACAATTAAAACAAGATAGTAAGGTATGTTCTTTCTACTTCTTCAATACATGTTTTGCATATTGCTGTTTGTTATAAATCTAAATGCTCATTTCAAACCCCCCTCCCACTTTCCTCTACTCTACTCAATCATACTCTCTTCTTCCCAACATAAAAATATAACAAGGTACGTAAAATGGCAAGATTATCAGGTGACTTAGAAACAGCGAATAAAGTTTTTAATGATGATTCAGTTAAAAGTATTGGTGATAATTGGAATCAAAATCCTTATACTAAAGAGTAAGTTGCTTCTCTTCTTGCTTGTGTTTGTGGGTTTCTCTGTGTTAGTTTGGTATGGCCATATAACTAATAGCATTTTCTATGCACATCACAATTAATACAGGAAGAATCTAGAAGAGGCACGTAGAGAAATAGAAGGTACAGTCCGTCTCCAAATTGAAGATCAACCAAATAATGGAGCACCTCAATCCAAATCGACTGGACAGATTAGTTATAAGGATAAGTTGAATATGGCAAAGGCTAAACGAAGTAGTGCAAATAGTTCTAGTGCAGTCGTTACACCTCCTCCGCCACCGGTTGTTAAGGTAGTTGATCAGCCAAAGCCGGTAGTTGAACAGCCAACAAAGCCAGTAGTTGCAAAGGTCGCGGAACAACCAAAGATTGAACAGCCAAAAGTAGTCAAACCACCACCAACATCGGCATCGGTAGCAGCACCTCCACAGAAGTTTTATGATGCCAATGGCAACCCAGTGGATACAACGCCAATGGTACGTGATGCTCAGGGTAAATTGGTTCCATTTAATCCATCTCAACAACAGCAGCAGCCATCAAAGAAGAAGAAGGAGGTTTCGCCAACCCAAAAGATTGATCAACCAAAGGCAGCAGTGGCACCACCTCCAAAGAAGGCTGAACAAGCAGCTCCATTATCACCCCAAACAGCAGCAATATCAACGTCCGTAGCCAAAGCACAGGAGGAAGATGAACATCGTGGTACATTACGGACATTACAAGGATTACTACTAAAACAACGTGGTGGACCAGGCTTTGGTGCTGGAAGATTGAAACCTCCGGAAGCGAAACGATTAGAGGATACGGTTGAGGAAGTCAAGTCTATTCTACGGAAGGAGGCTGGTATGGTAGAAGAAGAAGAGAGTAGTTCACCTGTTGTTGATGCAGTTGTCGAATCTCCACCGGTAGCTGTTGCTCCACTGCCTGTTGTTGAGAAAGTATCACCTCCACCTCAACCCAAGACAGCACCCGCTGTTGTCGATCCCTTAGCCGGTTCAGTGGCCTGTGTCGAGGCAGCCTTAGAAATGTATAAGGAATCAGCACCCGAGGATCGTGCTGCAATGTTGATACCATTAAGGGAGGCAATGATGGCAGCGGCAACTACGACTAATGCAGTTATTACCGAGAGGGAAGGATCGGATGCTTCTACCTTGAGCAGCACTCCCAAGGCTGCAGTGAGTCCACCACAGACAAAGGAAGGTCATCCATTTAAGCCTGATGATGTGCCAATGATGGGATTCCCAACTGACTATGCAGTTACCAAACCTGATGAGGAAGTAGCAACACCACCTCCACCACCAAGTAGCAATACATCAGCAGCAGGAAATATTGATGAACTTGCATTAGCAGCGTCACAAATGGATGCAACTAAAGTATCAGCGTTACTCGAATCAGGATTGGAAATGACTGAGGAGATTACAGATACGGCATTCTGGGCAGTCGTTAATGCCGTGGACCGTGCCGAGGCATTAGACAAACCCCTCTCGGGTGATGTACCCCGAATGCTACATCACATCTTCGATGCTGATCATCGTCATCTTCTTACACGTGAACAGATACGAACCAATGTTACATGTATGATGCCAGAACAGGAGGGTGCTAATCGCATTGGTATGAACTCTATCTTTGACGATGCCGCACATAAGGACTTGCCTCTCGAGGAAGGTCGACGATGTGCTGGTGGCGATTGCAGTTGTGCATGCAGTCGTAACATCTTCCCAACATTTGCGTCAAGTTCTGAGATTAACTTTGATACATTCCCGGGGATTAATCAGTTAACGTTCAATGAACTTACTACTGTATCGGCTGCTACCATCATTCAATTCACACGGCTGATCGAACGAGTCCGTCGTACTATTGCTCATGAGTATGGTGTACCCCTCAAGACTATATTGCCACTCCAGGCATACTCACGCAAGTATGTGGCTGGTACTACACAGCAAGGTGGTGGAGGTGGCGAAGGAGACTTTGTTATATTGCATACGGATGAGGCTACACACGATGGGTATCATTACTCAGTTGTATTGTACTTAAGTACGAAAGGAGAAGACTTTGAGGGCGGAGATTTCGTGTTCAACGACCCTGATCCCGAGGCAATAGCTGCTGCAAAGGAGAAGTTAGCCAGTGGTGAGGATGACGATAGTGACTGGGAGTTAAGTAGAGAAGAACTTCAGCAGAAGATGAGAAGAGCTGGTCGTAAGTTTACTCACTTTGAACCAACAAGAGGATCGGCTGTTATCTTTTCCTCGGGATGGGAAAATATGCATGAGGTTGAGAAGATAACCTCGGGTACTCGGTACTGTGTACCAGCCTTCTTTACTACATGTCCAGTACCTGAACAAGCTTATACTCAAATGGTGCAAGGCAAGCCAAAGACTGACGAGGATATTGCAGACGATTGGTTACATCTTTTGCTTGCTCATCAACAAGAGGATGCTCAGGTGGCTTTGGGACGTGTTAAGGAATTGCTTATGAAATGGCACTACATGTGTACACCACTAAGTGAGCATTAGAGAGATGGATGGATAAAGAGTGTTGACAATATCCGTAAATGTTAAAAGTAAAAGAATGTTTATAACGCATCGGCATCATTCCATAACTACTTCTAGTCCTCTCCACAATCAGATACCCCCAAATCCCCGCATCCCAAGCTTAACTCTAGGCAGAGGGAGTAGCCCCTTATATGCATCTTCCTTCACCCATTCATTTGCCAAACTCGGTGGACAAACTGCACTACCAGCATTTGGACCAGCACCCACTGCTCTTGAACTTTTATAAAAGAGGACAGGTTTCCCTGATATCCCAATATACCAAAACTTATTCCCAGACAACATCTTCCTACAAAAGATTACGATCACCTCTGAATCATCATCATACAGTCCTTGTTTACTATAAGTTGGTGACCCTTCACATAATGTACCTGTTTTGGTATATATCCCGTTCACTGTTGATGTACCACATCCTTGAACTGTAATATGTTTAGTAGCTGCTTCACGAAAGATTGAATCCCATACTGATGATCTTCCCAGATCGCGGGGCGGCGAATCAGATAATGTAATAACCTCATCATCATCATCATTATTATTGTCGTTTCCTTTTTCACGTGGAGACATTTGTGGTGTATCATCATCATCATCATCATCATCATCAATGGAAATAACTTCCCAACGTTGTTCGGCCTCCGCTAAGAACTTCTTGGCCTCGGCTAGCTCTTTCTTTGAGTCTGCAGCCTGTGCTTGAATGTCTTCTCTATTCTTCTTTGCCTTTTTCCATGCCTTCTTGGCTGCATCTTCGGATGCTTGAGCAGTTGCCAATGTTTTGGATAAGAAAGTGACATGTGATTTGGCAGCAGATAGACGTTGCTTGGCGGCTTCAATCTCACGCCGTCCCTCGGTATCACGAGTAGCCATGTTTATATTTATGAGATTTGGCAAGTAGTAGATGGTACACCTTGCTTTACTGTTTGATAAGTGGAGCGGCCGTGTGAGCTCCTGAATTTGAGGTGAACCTTATAAAAGGGATTCTGTTATTTGGACTAATATGTAGTTTCTGTCTAGTTGTATTGACCTTGCATGATTGATATGTGTATGTATTCCATTCGGTATCTTTGATTCTTTTCTTATTTATTCCGTTTATGTATTATTGTATGATGCTGCACACCTTTGTCACTATCTATCTGCTTACAATGTGGTGAAGCCACTCAATTGAAACAACATGTATTCCCCATTCCAATGCTTTTGTATATTTCTGTGCCTCTGCTTTTTCGCATACCAAGTGAGTATTCCTACGACTGAGATTATCAGACCAATCAGCTCCAATTTCATTCACCATTGACCGTATGGTATACCTATTGGCTCCTTGATACCCAGTAACTGACACCAATAACTTCTTACACCTCTCTTTGTCATTCTTCTTCGTTGACATATCATCATCGATATCTATTGCAATCACCTCCCACCGTTTCTCAACCTCCACTAAAAACTTCTTGGCATCAGATACTTCTTTCTTAGAAGATTTAGCTTGTGCTTCTATATCCTCTCTATTCTTCTTTGCCGTAGCCAACATCTTCTTAGCTATCTCCTCGGCTGCTATGTGGCGGATACTAATGTTTTGGATATGAAATTGTCATGTGTGATTTTGCAGCTGATAAACGTTGCTTTGCTGCCTCGATCTCACGCCGTCCTTCGGTACCATGAGTAGCCATATTGATTCAATCTTTTTGTCGATATATCGAGTTGCAGTATTGCAAATGAAGGCCGCAAACTCGTGGTAGAGAAATAGCTACATAGCAGGAAGATGGATTGGGGGAGGTCAATCGTTGTATCGCCATGAAATCTTTTGATTTATTGATGCAATTGACTTTTACTTGCGTAGTCATGTGTCAACTTCCCTATTGATGGCCAGCATAAAGCCATGGATATCAAACCAGAGTGTGTTATATCGTCGGGATATGATCCGATCAAGAGTGAGGAGACGGATGATGAAGATATTGATAAAGATACCAACACAACAAATTCACATGAAAATCATATACCCATCAACATTAAAGAAGAAGTAAAGGTTGAGGTTAAGACTGAAGATGACAGTACTGACGATGAACGTAGTCCGGAGTATGTTATTTCGTCATTGGGATACGATCCGGTGAAGAGTGAAGAGACAGATGATGAAGATACCAACAACATATCAAATAATGAACAGCATCTACCCATCAAAGAAGAATCAGTGAAGACTGATGATGTTATCACGGATGATGATAATGAAATAGAAGAACCAGAAAGACGAAGGAAATCTCCCCGGTTATTATCGGCAAAACCCCTTGCTCAACCGAATACATCTATTCAAGAAGATGAAAGTAGCCAACACACGAGAAAGAAGAAGAGGTATTGCAGTAAAAGGAAAAGAGAAGTAGTAGAAGAGAGTAATGGATCCGTTCAAAAGGCTGCTCGTGTGGTGTGTTCTTTTGAGGGGTGTACTCGTACAGCACTAGATAGTGGTAAGTGTTGGAAACATAAAGGATATAGTTATTGCAGTCAAGAAGGATGTACAAACCAAGTAAAAAGGGAGGAGTTTGCAGAAGGCATGGTGCCAAGAAGAAGACTTGCAACCATGATGGATGCACAAATAGAGTTCAAAAGGGAGGAGTTTGTATCAAACATGGGGCAAAGGTGAAGAAAACTTGCAAACATGATGGATGTACCACCTATGCGAGAGTAGCAGGATTTTGCACACTACATGGGGCAAAGAGAGAGAGAAAGACTTGCAGCCATGATGGCTGCAAAAACATAGCAAGAGGAAAAGAAGAAGTTTGTGTTAAGCATGGGGCCACAGTGAAGACTTGCCACTATGAAGGATGTACAAATATTGCAAAGGTAGGAGGGGTATGCAAAAGGCACGGGGCTGTGCAGAAGAGAAAGGCGTGCAAGAAAGAAGGTTGTACAAACCAAGCTGTTCAAGGAGGGGTTTGTATGAAGCACGGGGCAAAAGTGAAGACTTGCAGTCATGAAGGATGTACAACACCAAGAGCGAAGGGAAAATTTTGTTATAGACATAGGATTCGGACGTGACTTCTGCCCTTTCTTCTAGGCTAATGATATAGTTATGGTGCTAAGTCTCGTGCTTTAAGCTTTTAAAGTAGAAGCTTATCTTATACCGGCTAATTAAGTAACCGTTCAATCAATTCTGCTTTCTTGCCTCCGACCTTTAAACCTTTGCTTTTCAGTATCTCTTTCAGCTCTGGCACTGTCAACGCCATCAAGCTTGCCTCGTCTAATGATGCAGATGATGAATCTCCCTCTTCTATACTAACTCCATCTTTATCCTCAGATGATCCCAGTACTTCCTCCATGAAAGCATCAACATCAGAATCATCGGCCGTCTCATCAGAGTCCTCATCATCTTCTTCATTCCACTCTTGCTTACTTACTATATTATCATCTCCTTCTTCTTCATCACCCGCCCAACGAGCACCCTCTGGAGCAACAACTACCCAATCTTTACTCCTATCATCAATCTCAACTAAATAATCCTCCCTTAATTCATCTCTTATATCATCAGCTTTATCAAAGTCTCGACATTTACGTGCCAATATCCTATCACCCAACAGCTTACCAATCTTTATCTGCACATCCTCATCTGGTACAAAGGAAGAATCTACTTCATTCAGTAGATATTCTTCACTCAGTAATGCCCATTCGGCACGTTTATCATCAACATTGACATTGTATTCACTTTGCAATTGATCAAATATCTCATCGGCACGGTTGTAATCTGCCACCGCTTTTGATTCACTCCGCTCAGCAACTAATGCAGTTATTGTTTCAATCTGTTCAGCTGATAACGTCTTACCAGGACCACGTTGATAATATGTCTTGGGACCTCTTGACTCTCGACTTGGCCTTTCATTATATTTACGTTCACTCCTCCTCCATTGCTGACCATCTGCACGCCACTCTTTCATCCCATCATGTACATCAACACCAGCACCCTCCAACTGTGCCTGGATACTATCAGCAGTTTGAAAATCACGTGCCATTTTACATTCCATACGTTCACGTATCATATCATGTATCTCTTCTTCGGCTAATGTACAAAATGTTGGATCAACAGCTCCGACGCAAGTGTAATCATGTCCAAATTCATTTAATTCTCGTTGTCTACCACGTCCTCTACCTGACCCTCGTCCAGGACGATCAAATCTATCTCCTCTACCCCTTCCTCTTCCTGTTATATATATTTGAATGAAAATAGAGTATGTAAAGTATTGGTTTGTAAGTGTATGAGTAAATGAGATTTTGTGCACATCATATGTGCACATTTTTTATATCTCAACACAAAATTGTACGTACCTCTACCACCCCCACGTCCACCACGTGTATCAGCACCACCTCGTCCAGTAGTCCACGTCCTATCCTTATCCCAAACAGTAACACCATGAACATTTAACAATTCATCTCTCATATCATCAGCAGCATCAAACATACGCTTCTTACGATAATGTAACCGGTCTGATAATAATCTATTCACTGCTGTTTCATCGACTGGTGTTGTATCTCGTGATGTATCACGTATATAATCATGTCCGTTACTATTACGTCCAAAATCTCGATCCCATGTCATTCCTCGTCCTCTACCGCCGCCGCCTCTACCCCTTCCTCTACCACCACCACCTCGTGAGCTATACGAATCAGAACTGCGTCCATCACCATCAAATGGCGAATCAGCGCCTGAATCCCAACCACCACCCTCAAAGTCTAGCTTATCCACGAAGTCATCATAATCATCAAACCATCCATCTCCACTACCTGATGATTCATTACTATCATATAGCTTTGTTTCTATCCTACTACTTATTGATGATGATTCACCCATCAACTTTATATTATTTTGTACACATCTTGTGCTTGTTTTTGATATTGAACTTGTTGTAGAAAATGCATTATTTCTATGAAATAGTATTACTAATGATATATATGACAGCTTCATTGTATTATATGGTTGCTATATTGTTATTATCCTGCTCTATCAAATTGTACAAGGTGGTCGGCAGTCGGTCTTGGTCAGTGGTGAAAATGAAAAATAGTGATGGTCGAAGTCCCCAAGTCGAAAGTTGGCGAACAAACGAAAATATTCAGGATCAAAAGATATTATGTGGTGGTAATAGCTGCAGTTGACAGATCATATCGCGGCAATAGGTGAGTGATTATACCGCTTCTTACTATAGATTGATGGCCACGGAGTTATTATTGTTATTGCAATGGTGTGTTGTTATTGGCGTTGCAATAAGTGTTGGATATTGACATGACATATAATATGATGTGTTACTTATGATCATCGTTCAGCTCCCTTCTCACTATACTGTGGCCTCCTTCCTGTGTGGCGGCGAAGCTATGTCGTTATCAATATCAACATCATATCGTATACTAACTTATATCTCTCGTCTCTTGTTCACTGCAGAAAGATAAAGATAAAAGAATAAATAAAGATACAATCATGCACATCACATTAACCACCCTTCTCACTGCGTGCAGTATGCTCTTCACCCATACTGCCAAAGCCGCCGAAGAAGAACTGAAATCAACAATCGTTACTATTGAAGAGTTTGCAAAACTTGATCATCCATTCTATTATAGTATCCATTACTCTAAACCTGGCTGTAATACATCGGCTGTCAACTTTCATGGATTTGTTACAGGAACTCGTGAGTACTAGTACTATATTATGTTGTTTTGGCGAGACATATGTACTACCAGCCAAGTTGTGGGCATTGAGGGTTAGAGAGTTATATGTGTATAGTGATGTTTATGACTCTCATTTTCAACATGTGTATAGTGATGTTGATTATGATTCTCATTCCACATTGTTGTTAGTCTCTACCATACAGTTCCCAAGTTGGGCGATAGATCCTTTAATTACTGATCAAACATTATGCGCAGCCAACGCTGAATGCTCGGTGCTTGATATGTTAACACCTGACAAATGTCCAGAACAAATCCCAATAGTTTCAAATGTCGTTCTGATGACACGGTTGTTATGGCGTACAACTCTGCCAATGGTACGGAAGTAGAAACGAAGGATATGGATAATGACTATTGTCAATTTTCTGGGCTATTCCATGGATGTAAATATACATATCAAACCTTGGATAGAATCAAGTCTAATCCAGCCATGTTTGAGAATAACAACAAAGATGACTTGGAAATTATGAAGAATTACATCTATTATGCATTCTATGAAGACGACCAGTGCACAGAATTGGCATCGATCTTTACTTCTGTATCAGGCGAAACAGTGGACGTTCCCATCGTATCTGAGAATAACTATTCATGTGCTGTCGGATCGGTATGTGCCTTGAATGAAGACTCGGATCTATGTAAGGCAATGAAGTCAGATGAGATTGGTACATTCACTTCGATTACATCGGTTGATGAAGAAACTGGAGATGTGGATGTGTATGATTGTGATACAGCTATTGATCAAGATGAGTGTAGTGTTATCAAACCGACACAATGCATCAAGTCATCATTAGTTACTGGATGTCACCTTCGCTTCTTTAGTGGGGTTGAAATTGCAAAAGATCCACGAGCTCTTCTATTTGGTGAAGTGGGGGATACATCTGCTGGTACCGATAGTGATAGTGATGTAGTAAATGATTCCGAAGACGATATGAATGCTGATGAAAAGGAGGAGATTGAAATTGAAGAGGGTTATGATACACAAGATGCGTCGGGTGTATCTATCACCGGTTGGGATGTGCTTACAAGTTTGTTTCTAGTGTTTACTCTGCTTCTAGTTTAATGAAGATAAGTCGAACACAATATCGATACGAGAATAGGATAGGAGGAAGCAGCTTCGGAGAGGAGGAGGGCAAGTTCTTCATGATTGGACTTAATGTCTGTGTTTCTCGATTCATCGAGTGTCAGAGTACTAATGAATTGATCTTCGTCGAGTTAAATACGTTGAGCTCCTACTCCTAAGCATTGATGAGCTTCTACTCTTGAGTATATGTTTCGTCTTTCTTTGTCTCATCTCAAAGGCGAGGGTAGTAGACATATATATCATTACTTTCAACACCTCAATAAACAAGATCTTGGTCAAATCTAGAACTAATAGTAGTATCTCCCCTGATATGCTTTCCAGTGACAACTTGAACAAGACGACTAATATGTGAATGAAATATATAAATCTAGTCCAAAATCTGAGCAACCATCTCTCAATACTCAATGCTGGCATGATGTTGCTGACGAATACAGACTGATCTTTTGTTGTAGACACTCAACCTACATACTCTAACAAAACAAGTTGCCGAGTTCTATAAATTGAGAGCAAGGTACGATTAGTTAGAGCAGCTCAATCACTTCATTGTCCAGAATGTCTCTCGTTCACTTTGTGACACCGACACCGGATACTTGTACCGGTCATCTAAGTTAGCAATTTTTATCTCATTTCCATTTCACGGAGTTATAGTGATTTGAAGTGGCGTGCTATTGCAATTAATAGCGGCGGCGGTGAGGGCGATTAATACAAGAAGGAAGACTTTGGTATACGTATATATATTCAAATATTATCGGTTAAAGGGATGATACAGGGAATTTGAGAGGTGAGACTTTAAATGTGCACAAGATATGCTCATTTTTGTTTTGTTTGCAAAGGTCATCATACAACCTACAATAGAGAAGAGAAGAAGAGAGGTTACCCTATGCAAGATATATGTATACCTATTCCCTCGTATCTATATGTTATGCTGTTGGATAGTATAGGATTGTTTATCAATCGGCTTTCACTCCTGTCTATGGCTATGATTATGATTAGTAGAGACAGAGACAGAGATATTTGCAATTTTTTCAATTGGTTATTATCGTGTGGTGTTGGTTTCATTCACACTGACCTCCCCATCATCTATTATGGCTATAGATATAGTTGAGATTTTCATTTTCAATAACTCATATCACACATGATGTGTTTGGTTCATTCACTAACTCACCCTATCTCTGCTCTCTTCTCTCATATAGCAATCGAACTTGCATATTATAAGGATGAAGAAGCTAAGAATAACCCTAGTCCTATCACTAGCATGCACAGTCACACAAGCAGCCCTAACCGCAGATCAAGAAGCATCAAAAGCAAGGCAATTGAATGGAGCACAAATTCGTTACGATCAAGCTGTGGCACAAGAGGATGTTGATCGTGATATAAGAAATGCAGCATCATCTACAAAGACTGGAGTTGATAATATGGTAGCAATGGCTCAAGTTGGATTAGATAAGGCACAACAACAATTAGACGAAGCAATTGCAAAACATGATGGGATATTGGCTTATGATGAGAGGATTCATACACGATGGGCAGCCGCAGAGGCACGCGGAGACGGAAGTTGTTGTACGGAAGAACAGATTGCACGTAGGGATAGGCAATTTAGAAATGCTGTTAAAATGGAAGAGAGTACACGACTTCATGAGACTTGGTCACGTGGATTGAGAGGAAATGCCGAGAATCAACATTTGGAAGCACTTGATGCTCAAGGTGTTGCAACTGTTCAAGCGGAAAGGACACAAGCTCAATTAGTAGCATCTAAGAATGGTGTAACTTCTGCTGCTTCGTCTATAGCAACTATTGAACAAAGGTGGGCTGATACTGAAGCTGCTCAAGCAGAAGTAGTTTAAAGATAAGTTCATAGAGTGGGGGGGAATGGAAGAGGGGCATAATATAGAAGTGCTTGTTGTCTAGGGTACAAGTAGCTTAGTAAATTAGGAGTTTATAATAATTAAAAGGTAAGAGTATCGGATCTAGGGATAGAGTATTGGGTTACTGGTACAATACCTTGACTAACTCAGACGATGGCAAAGATCCTAACTCTGTCCCTCAAGCTCTTTCTCCCCAAAGCTCTTTCTCCGATGACAAATTGAATATTGAAAACAACCACATTCTTTCACAGAACATGATATAAACAAATCCATCCCCATAACACCCCAATGTCTCTCTTGGCCTATGTTCTCATTTTAGGCAGAGGAAGTTTCCCCGTATCTGTCTCTCTAACCATCCATCCAAGTTGATGCATTGGCGGTAATTCTATACTACCAGCATTTGGACCACCCCCCACTGCCCTAACGGATGTGTAGAAGAATACGGGCTTCCCTGATATACCAATATGCCAATACTTGTTTCTAGAGTTTGCACGTTTCCTACAAAAGATTACAATAACTTCAGAGTTGCCATCATACCAAACCGCTTTACTATAAGTTGGCGAACCCTCACATAGTGTACCTGTTTTGGTATATGTTCCATTTACTACAGATGTGCCACACCCAGATAAAACAATTCTATTGCTATTGATCATTTGTTGTTGCTGATCTCTGCGTGACTGTGCTAAGCGGTCAAGACGAAGACGTTCATATTGCTGTAACTGCTCTCTGGATAATGCTGATGAACTTCTGCTACTGTTATTATTATTTGATCTACGGGGCGGTGAATCAGATAATGTAATAACCTCATTATTATTGCTATTGTTTCCTTGTTCACGTGGAGACATTGATACCTTCCTCTTCTTATTGCTATCCTTTTGTGGTGTATCATCAATATCATCAATATCAATGACCTCATGCCTCTTTTCGGATTCTGCCAAACACTTCTCGGCTGCCTTAACTTCCTCACGTGCTTTATCTAATTGTGATTGTACCATCTCTTGATTCTTTTTAGCTGCAGCCATACTTTGTTGGGCACGCTCTAAGGCTAACTTTGCATTATTGGTAACTTCGTTTGCACATGACATGAGTTTCTCTGATGATGTTCGTTGTGCTTTCGCGGCAGCGAGGCGTGCCTTGGCCGCCTCAATTTCATATCGTCCTTCTGATGATGACATTGATTATATATCCAATTTATATGATGATATGCTTTATTACTTACGCTCGGTTCATAATTAATAGCAAGATAAGATAGATGCTGCCGCCTAACGGTATGTTAAGTCCCGCTGTCGGGCGCCCGGTACTTTATGTTGCCCCCTCAAATTGTGATAAGTTTCTATGTAGCTAAGTATCTAAGGCGAGAGAAAAGCGGAATTGCGCACTGACGCCACAAATCCTTTAGCATTGCAATCGATAGTGCACCATCACATTATAATCTACTTAAGTTGGTAGAACATATAGGAATAACATTATCACTCTAACAATGGCATCAACAATTGAATGGCCAGATACTTTCGGTACTATGGCCACCACCGAGACGGAGGCATCGTCCACTGCAAAGACAAACATAAACAACAACTCCGAAGATACGACATCTCACGATATGAAACGAAGGAAGGTATCACTCTCCCCAACACCCGTAGCAACTAGTGCAGCAAGAAGTACACGTAGTCGTAGGAAGTCTACTAATGGAGAAGAAGTAGTAGTAGATGATACAATTTACAAAGGATTTATTGAAGATCAGTCATCAAAAGACGATATGGAAATTTTGGTTGAGGGATGTGGAGTTAATGAAGTTAATGGTACATATAAGCGTGTCCCTAAGTATGATACATTACTCGGCACGCCCTATATGAAAGAAGGGAATTGGACAAATGGTGGTACGAGTTATTCGGGTACCTATGTTCTATACAACGATGGGATTAATAAGAATACAGCTTGGCATCTCGGTTTATGGAAGTCACCACATTATCCCAAAGTATACTACACCTCTGTCAAAAGTAGTAAAAACAAAGCATTACCACCATCGGGTGGATGGAATACAATGAATGCTGGTAGGGATCCTGCACCAAAGCTATACATGCATGAGTAGATGGTGTTTATTATATGGAAGTGTGGAGAAAGGATTTAGACACATATGATCACAAAAGTTGGCATTGGGCATTGGGTTATACTTTCATATTCATTTTTCGGGGATGGCATTTGTTAGATTACTGACAAGTTATTTTGGTATAGATGGATCATTGGTACATGGAGAATTACTTTAGTGTTAATCTCTCTAATGATTTGATTCACATACTACAGAGGTGCTCATATCTTGTGCACAACTATTCCCCTCTTCGTCTTCGTTCTAATTCTTCTTTCTTATTTGCACGATTAATGGTACCCCTTCCCTGGTCTAGTCTTCCCCTACTCCTACACCTTTTCCCCCTTACGGTTACATCCCATAACAGAACATGTAATAAATCTTCTTTCTTATTCGTGTCTTCTGCAAACTCCTCCCTTTTGAGCTCTACTTGTGCAACCTTCCTGACTACAATAGTTGTATCCCCAACTTACAGTCCCCCATTCAATAGCTTGTTATGACTGTAACATAATCCCTCTTTTTTAGCGATCTTTGTGCATCCTTCGTGTTTGCAAGTCTTCTTCTTGGCTCCATGCTTAACACAAAATCCTCCTTTTACTCTCCCATTTGTGCATCCTTCATGGCTGCAAGTCTTTACTTTGGCACCATGCTTCATGCAAACTCCTCCCTGGACAACAATGTTTGTACATCCATCATGACTACAAGTCTTCACCTTTGCCCCATGTGTTACGCAAACTCCTTCACTTCTGACTTGGTTTGTACATCCATCGTGACTGCAAATCTTTACTATTGTCTTCGCCCCATGCCTTATACAAACCCCCCCACTCTTAATATAATTTGAGCATCCTTCAATACTGCAAGTCTTTTTAGCATATCTCTTCACTACAGCACCATGCTTTATGCAAACTCCTCCCTTCTTTGCTCTGTTTGTACATCCATCTTGGCTGCAATGATTATATCCCTTATGTTTTTTCATACACTTTCCGCTATCAGCTGCCTTGCGGTTACAGCCCTCTACAGAACATTCTGTACGAACAGCCTTTTGAACAGTATCATTACTCTCTTCTACCTCTAGTGACTTGCTGACTGCAAACTCTTTATGCCTCATACAAACTCCTCCTTTCACCACTTTGTTGGTACAATCTTCTTGGTTGCAATAATTATATCCTCCATGTTTCCAACACTTTCCACTATCCTGGGCTGTAAGACCACATCTCTCAACTAAACACTCTACACGAGCAGCCTTTTTGACAGATCCATTACTCTCTTCTGCTTCTCTTTTTCGTTTCCTTTTCTTCTTTGTGCGGCGTTGAATGTCTATGCTTTCCTGAACTTTAGGCTGAGTAGTTGGGTTTGCCAATGATCTGGTAGATTTCCGTCGTCTCTCTATTTCTTTTGTTTCACTACTATATTCATCGTCGGTGCTAACATCATCTTCAGTCTTAACCTCAGACTTGACTTTGATGGGCAGATGCTCTTCATTTGATGTGGTGTTGGTATCCTCCTCTTCTTTATCAGTATCATCATCATACGCATGATCACTATCCTCTTCAGTCTTTATCTCGACCTCATCTTCTTGATCAGTATCATCATCATAATAACGATCGCTATCCTCTTCAGTCTTTGCTGCTTCTTCTTTAATATTGATGTTTTCATGTGAATTCGATTTGTCAGTATCTTCATCATCCGTCTCCTCACTCTTCGCCGGATCATAGCCCGACGATGATGAGGTAACATACTCTGGACTACGCTCATCATCAGTACTATCATCTTCAGCCTTCACCTTATCATATTCTTCTTTAATTTTAATATTGATGGGTAATAAATTATCATGTGAATTTGATCTATTGTCCATGATAATAGATGACTTCTTCTTATCTTCTTCATCTTCCTTCTCTTTCTTTTCTCTTAATAACTTTGCAGTATGACTGGTTCTATATATGAATTCACCTATTTCCTCATCATCGGATAGATCGAGTGCCATGATTGTTGTCTTTGAGTTGGGAGAGCAAATCAGTACGAAATGTACTAAAAATACCCAAAGTCAAAGTTGAGCTCAAGTTCTATCGCCAAGTTACTACCAATCGAAAGAATGATAATACCCGACGTTAATGATTATATATTGGCAGAAGGAGAGGAGAGCGAGAGTACTGTACGATATTGCCTGCCTACTTCAATCTGCCGTCTGCCGTTGCAATTTATTTTTGTGAGCTTCGGTTATCCCCCGAGAATAACCTAGAGAGTATAGGTTAGGGGCCTAACGCCCTCATTTCAATACATAGACAATAGACAGCCCTGCGACGATTAGATAGATAGCCCTTTAGCATCAATACATGCTGGTTGGAGTGGTTGACAGGTGAGTAGTAGGTGACGGTATTCGAGTTTGTTGTAAGATACCCCTGTGTTGACCTTCTCTGATCATTGCAGGTCGGGTTAGTGTCGTAGTGTTGCAATAACTCTTTATTATTATATCACATCTACATAACCCAAAATAGTGCGACAATCTAGTGGATTTTAGTAGCAAAAATGCACGGTATCCTCAAAAAGTAGGACAAATTTTTTTCATAGTGCTAACACTTTCTACACTCTCTAAAAATGCACCACATATTATGAAAATCGTGCGACAAATTGTCCTACTATTTTTTGAGCTGATAACCTGTTCTGTCGACTCTTCTTTGATAACTTTACCTGCTCAATACGAGG
>Ga0214480_100045_pt1 | contig 44502 bp, 30 predicted proteins | sample M1_20Mar14CPVII9_3_FD_165042 | JGI IMG/M metagenome (GOLD analysis project Ga0214480, IMG submission 165042) | Marine eukaryotic communities from Monterey Bay, California, United States - M1_20Mar14CPVII9sort6BwellE17 | ecosystem: Environmental > Aquatic > Marine > Unclassified | place: USA... | reverse complement strand
AGTATATGCCAGTGATTCTATGTTCTTGGATAGGGTAGAATCTGGTTGTTGTTGTTGCAAGTTTCCACTGATCTGATGAACTTTCTCTTTCTCCTCTTCCCGAACTATACTAGGCATCTTCATCATACAACTACCCCAAAAGTCTATACTCAATGAACTAAACCACCATCTTCTATCTCCATATTCTGTAGTTGAAAATTCCCAGCGTTGTTCTCTAGTGTGAAATTGTCTACTTAATAACAATCTAGGAAATATCATCCCAAGCAGTAGAAATGCATACCCAACGCCTGGAAGGACTACAAAGGCTGCAACTGTTGGTAAGGTTGTTTGTAAATCTCGTGTAATTTGACGTAAATGTTCTTGAGGTCGACGTGTTGATAGATAGTTTCCCTTTAATGCCACATGATGCTGTTGTTGATTATGTGTATGTTTTGGAAATGTATATCGAGTAGAAGGTATAAAACCAACCTCCTCTCCTTCTTTATTAACTAAATGTATACCATGTTTTTCATGACATCGTAATCTTTGTCTACGCTTTTCATAATCTAATCGAGATTTACGTAGTAGATGTTGTCGTGATAATTCAGCTTGTTGGATATGTATTGAGTTTAGGAAGTCTACTTTTAGTTTTGATATACCATTATTGAAAATCTTTACTGTGGTTAGTATGTAGTTGATTGGTTCAGTCTTTGTTAATGGTTGTATAAGTTGTATTAGCTTGTTTCTGGCATTATGAGTTTGTGTTTTGGATTGGTATAATCTGATTGAGTATGCTTGGCACGAACGTTTAGTGTGTTGTACAAATTTTATCATAATGTGGTCTGTGTACTAACTCGATTTAGAAGATGAATGCAAACGACTTACAACCTCTACAGTGCCATAAATCGAAAAAAGCACAGTGGTAAATACTGATATACCGACAGTTTCGTTTAGTATGAAACCTCTCTTTATTCAATACCAATCGACATTTGTAATATATGTAAGGATGATTGTTGTTGTTGTTGTTGCAAGCGTCATTTTCATGTATATATGAAAACTCTGTTTGGTATACTTACTAAAATTAGGGTGCTGGTGCTAGAGAAATATGCTCATGCTTAACACCTTCACTAGTCTTCTCAATACTCAATAAAAGAGTCCTCACGCATACCTACCATTGCCAATAGACCGTCAATATTCAATAATGGCAACATGACGTTGCAATATGATTGCTATCTGCATAGAAGTGAAGGATACCCTGTCGGTATCCTATTCTCTCTTCAAGGTGCTTTATGTACAGTGATGTCTGTCGAACTATACCCCCCAAACTTTACTATACCCCCCCTCCTCGAGGTCAGCCTAGGTAGAATCTATACCCCCTTCCGCAGTTTACTATGTATACTTACTAAGGAATTGAGTTATACCCCCCACCCAAATCTCAGCCTAGTCTAAAACACTATACCCCCCGGGGGGTATAGTTCGACAGACATCACTGTAATGGGTGGAGTTTCATCTCAAAAATTGGCACAAGAGCGGTATCTTAGCAAAATAAAAAATATAGAATCTCACTCTCACGTACTTCATGGATATCGGCGGCTCCTACAGCCAAGAGAGGATATTATCACCGTACCCCGGCACATACTATTTCAATGATATATAACCCATACTAAATACTGACGAGAAGGATCCGGACAAATCGCCTAATAGATGACGATATTCCACTTCTACTCAACCACCTCATCATCGATGAAATATTGACATACTTGCGAGAATATGCGGCTCGTTGACGGACTTATTGTCCATATATCACCGCAGCAATCACCCAGTAGCCGTAATATAATACGGTTGTCGATCAGATACGGCTGTGACGGTGGAGGAGGACGGTAATGCGGTCTATGATAGTCGTTTCATATTTACTTATGATTTTGAAAAATATGCACATGATATGTCAGCAACTAATAGAATAGGATTAAGTTAGTTGGCACTACAAAATACATTGCTATTCTATAGTTTAGTATCCTATTAATACATTAGAATACTCTTTATTGTTCACCTACTATCATAATAGTGCATTAGTTAGCACCCACCTTGTATACTTAGTAGCTCAAAGTAGAAACACTGAAATAACCAGACCATTTCAATAAATGTAATGTATCCAATGGTCAAAACATCATATCTCCACCTTCTTATGTATTAACTGATTGTTGTATTGTGTTGGGTTCACTTAGATTCGGCCATTTTAGACATCAAACATCAATTATATAGCCAATCCCCACCTCAACTCAACTTAACCAAAGTTCCAACTTATACTTGATATACTGTCATCCAATAAACCCCACACATCAAAATAATATACATAACCTAATCAAAACTCATTATATTGCCGGTTTGCAAATGGTTTTAGTGCCTAATCACTCAAACAATGGTTCAAATCAAATAACAGATTCCTGCTGTATATTGTTGTGTGTTATGTATATTGTTGTACATTATCCATCTACCTCCTCCTTCACAGGCTAAATCATCCGACACAAAAACAACAATATCTCCCTAGATATGTTGTTGGTCTAATATGTATACCCACCCATCTTACTACTACACATATGTATCTATTGTTGTACATTACATGTAACGCCACAGATTATGTATTGTATTGTTTGTTGTTGATTGAGACTTAATTGAAGTAACACTAATACTCCACTCTTCACTAACCGCCATTAATACCAATTGCCATTGTTGTTGATGTGTGATATTGTATCCATATCACTCTCTAATACACTAATACCTTCACTCAACACCGTAGTAGACAGAATTAGTGCAGTGAGGATACGGCGGTTAATGACCAGCAAGTAACTAACAAACAATACTCCTTCCTATATATTGATATCTAGTAATATCATCACGATTGTTGGACATTGCAATGAGTATTGTTGTGTGGATTATGCCTAAATATCTCCTCATTAAGTCATAAATAGTTGTTTTGCGGTGCAGTGTGTTGTTGAAATTTAGTTGATGCGCATCTCGGCCTTTATATTATAAAACCTCTGTAACATAACTTCATATAAGTCTAATATGACGATTAATGTTGTTATTCCGATGGTATTGATGTGATCTTCGACAACAGCTATCATGATAGGCTTATTATCTTGCTGTTTCGGTGCACCACAATGAACAATCTTATTGCAATACATCTAATCAATTTAACAACAAATCCTTACTACCATAACTTTATATGAATATTCTGAGCTGATTGATGATGGATTAATTGTGTTAATAGGCGTTTTCTGTTGGCAGCGGCCGCTATACTAGGTCGATATCGCCATGGTTGCACTAAGAAATTTATGCATAAAATGGTCGTGGAAAAGGCGGTATCCAAATCCTTGTGCCAAAAAATGGAGATGAAACTCCACCCATTAGTTTACTATATGAACATACTCCAACTAAAGCTCTTGTCTCCCTTCAATATTGGCCAATAAGATAGGTAAAAATTTGTCCCGTAGCAATAGACGAAAATGAATGACACTAAACAGAGTGCCGGTATGGAACTTTCATCATCATCACATCCACCACCGCCCAGTATCTTTAAGCAGCCATGAGTTTCATGATACCTCACTGTAACAAATGTTGTAAATGTTGAATATACTAGGAATGTTGTAACCGATATAATTACAAACTTTCCCCAAGCCGCTGACCGTTCACCCTTTGCAACAAGCTCCCGAGTATCCTTCTTTTGCCGTGGTAATAATGGAAGTGTTAATAAGCTTGATAGATTAAGAAGAATGACCAAGCATTGTAATGTAGCCATCTCTGTTCTAACTTGCGTTGTATCCTTAGCAACACTATCTTGATCGTTTAAAGACGGAAAGAATGCCAAGAGCTGATAGGTGATTGCCTCATAATTTGGTTCCGCTACCTCTACCATGCAAGCCAATGAAACAAAGACGTTAAGTGTATACATAAAGGATGTGCTCACATCAGTGAACATATAGAATAAACTACTTCGATAGATGTCAAAGATGATCAGGAAGTAGGCACAGTTGAATACCAATACCAAACAACTCCCACACAGTACCATCTTCCTCCAAGATACATTCAATGCATATCTTCGTATCAAATTCAAGCTGATAAAGAAGGCCAACTTTTCCAATATGAGCATAAGTTGTTGTTGAAATGTACTCAAGGATAACCAAACGTAATTGGCGCCTGGTTTAGCCGCATTGTGTACTCCGATTGTAATGTGCGACAGAACTCCATAAAGTATCACCTGCCAGCAGGCACGGCGTTGTATCTGTACCCAAAACTTGGACATGAATTCTCCAGTTGGTGAGGCTTTAACCTTGTCTTCTTTCAAACATATGTACATTGGTATCGACGCCGCAATAACGAAGCAAATACTTAATGCAAATGTTGGTATTGATAGATCCCAAGAGAACATGGCCTTTGAACACTTTTGATGACACCAGTCAGTAGGATAGCTCTCTATCAATGTTGAATCAACCCGAGTTAACACCTCATCATCAGTTGAACATTCTGCATCTAAATCAGATTCGTATCCAGCACAGTTCATTTCAGGTCCTCTCATACCAAACAAGAGAACAACATTCACCACTATTTGACCTAATTTCATCATTGAATAACAGAATGTTTGTGTCTTGCCTCTCCTCTCAATAGGTTCTTTATGAGCAATCATAACCATGGCTCCATCGGCAGCTGTATCAGCCCAAACATATCCAAGATTAGCTAATGATAACATTATTACCAAGTGCCGTGGCTTGACATCATTCCCCTCTTTTGCTAATAATACCAAAACTAATGCACAAAATATCCACCCGATAATCATGTAAGGTTTACGTTTGTATCCAAAGATGGGGAAGCAATCTGACAAGAATCCAAAGAAGATTTTATAACTCCAAAATAACATAATGATAGCAGTAGAAGCTGCCATTAGTGAGGCGGGTGCTCCCCCTTTCACGATTAGTACTGGATAGAGTAAACTAATACTACCACCAATCATTAATCCGACGGAAAAGTAACTTGCTGTTATACCAACATAATCTTTCGAGAATGGATCAATTGTTTGTTGTTGTTCTTTTGATGTGGTAATGTTGTATATATCTCCCTCTTGTTGTTGTTTGTCAGTATCTGTATCATCACCATTATCCTCTACTATAGATTGTTCCATTATGGCAAGCTCGACATCTTTGGATATCCTAACAGATGATCTTCTACGGAGACTTTCTACTACTATCGTCGGGAGAGAAGTATCATCATCGTCTTTTATAGAAGAAGTAGAAGTACTACTGCGTTCTGTTTCTACTGAGGAGGAAACGAGGTCTTGAGCTACAGCCTCGTACGCTACTAATGGTACCAATCTAACCATTTTTATGACTGTTGACGACTTGAGATATATGATGTGTATATTGTGTTGTAATAGTATGTATGATGTATGATAGAGTTGTAGTATCCAAAGATTTTTGATGTGGTAGTCTTCTAGCAGATTAATAAATAATATAAATGATACTGTTGTCTACCCAGTATCTACAGTCGCTGTTGATGTTGAATATATATTATGTGCCGCCGACTGGCTACTAAGGCCGCTATGCAGTTAGCATTCTTGCCCTCTCAATAGTTGCCCTGCTTTTTGCTTATTTTAGCGATAGAACGAATACTTTTTAAATTGTCGTTTAGATTTGCTAGACAATCAATGCCGTTCATCTTTGTGTGAATGAAGGAGGATGGACAATAGGTCGTGGTCGATGATATAATATTATTAGTGTTGTTTACTAAGGAGAGGAGACAGCCAATATACTCTAGAGGTATATGTAAGGCCAAAATATAAAGTGATAAACAAATTGATTGCAACTTCGAATTAAGTAATAATAGACTTTGAGTGCTGACGATACTCCAACTCAGACTGAGGCGGACAATATAATACAAAGCTATGACAAAGTTATATTATCAATCAATTGCACTACGTATTATGCTATTGTGCCTCGTGGTTAATGCACAACAAGCTGTAGTCTATGGAGCTACTGCCAATGATGATATCAAAGAAAATGATATAAAATTACTGCAAAATGACAAAACAGTATCAACAGCTAACAATGATAGCCCCCATCATCATATCAAACAACATATAGTCTTAGACAATGATAGTCAGCTACTCGACGACGGGACGTCGCCTCCTGCATCGTCTAAAGCATTAGATGAAGAGCAAGATACCCAACAAGATACCCAAAATGATAATAAGCCAATGCCAATCATTAAGGGAAGCGTCAGCGGTAAGAAACATCAATTACAACATAGCTCACTGACGTCTATTGCAAATACCAACAATCGTATACTACTACCCGAGGACGATTCGCAACAGTTATTAGTAAGCAGGGGAGGTAAACGCTTATTAAAAAAGAAACGTATACGTGCTCAAATCCGAGGTAATAATACCAACTCATGGGGTCGAGGTAATAATAACTCATGGGGCCGAGGCAATAACTGGGGTACTAGGGGAAAAGGACGTAAAAGTAGCAAAGGATGGGGTAAAGGACGGAAATGGGGTAAGAGTAGCAAGGGTGCTAAAAATAATAGGAGAGGATGGCGAAATAGTAATTGGTATGCTGATGATTGGTTCAATGAGCCAAAGTGGGATGATAACAATTGGGAGAAACCAAAGGACAAGTGGAATGATGATTGGAAGAATGTTGATTGGATTGAAGCACCGAAGTGGGAATCAAGTAGTTGGTCATCTACTGATTGGAAGAAGAAGGAGATCGTACATGTTGAACCGGAGCATGATATATGTTTACAAAATCCAAAGGGTAAGTCTTTGTTTTGTGTGGGTGTATCCTTTTTTGTTCACATAATATGCTCATATACACAATCTACCTTGTCTCTTCCTATCCCTGTCCTTATTCACCCAACACTTCTCATACACAAAACAAACGAATACAGATGAATACCGTACATGTTTCCAACGTCCAATAGATCCATCCTATTCAGATTACAAATGTCAAACAATCGATCGCACCAATTACAACATTGGTGCCTTACTATTCACCAACTCAAAAAACAAGGCATTAAATCAAAAAGAGGTATTACAACCCTATACTAAACCCTATATTATACCCAATTCCAATGAAGAATTGATAAGTGGTTCAATTACATTAAGTTTATTGGATAATCCAATGGAAAAGTTGGATTGTCATACATCATTAAAGTTGGAAGAGACAGTATTAACCTATCTAGCTGATAATGTTGGTTCTAAAACTACATACTTTCCAATATGTGTATCACTCAAGAATACTATTAATAAGAATTCAAATGATGATATTGATGTTAATAAGGGTAATTATGATTTAGATGAAGTTAGTGTTACCATGTTGGAATTTGATGTAACGTTTGTAAGTTTGGGAGAGAGTAAGGATTGGAGTACAAAGATTGGACAAAGACCTCAGAGGGAGGTTAATTGGGGTAGTGGAATGTATCGTAGAGGTCTAGAGACGGATGATGAAGAGGATGATATGGATAAGGAAGGAGAAGATAATCGTGAGTTGAGGAAGGAGACCAAGGCTGAGATTAAGGCAGCACTCAAGAAACAGTTAGATGGTAAACGAAAGAAGGATAAACTATCCATCAAGAACGTTGAAGAAGAAATGGACAAGGCATTAGTTGAAGAAAGTATGGATAAGGTATTACAAAAGATGAATCAAGAGAAGAAGCAAGCTAAGAAGAAGAATGACTTGATTGTCAAGGCTGGTAGTGGTACTAATACCGTCAACAAGAAGAACAAGGATAAGAAGATATTGAAGGATACTAACAAAGATATATGTACCGCCATTGAAACAGCATTATGCTGTTCTCAACGTGCCATTAACTATCAATCATCAACGAAACAAAGTAATCAGGGTGATATTGATGAGTCGGGACAGTACTGCGAAGACTTGGGATGTAATTGGGTACGAATGTGTGGTACTGGACGTAGTGACGACCAAGTTATGGCATGGATTGACGAGTGGGACGATGACGGTTGGGATGATGATGGATGGGACATTAGTTGGGATGATGATGGATGGCGTCGTCATCGTGATCGATTCCTACAAGATGCAGTGGAACCTCAAGAGAATGAAGATCACCAAGACGAGAAAGAAGAGTCGATCAAGTCTCAACAACGAATCCTACAATCTGTTGGCAAGTATAGTTATGAAGCAGATACCACGGTCCACAAGTACCCCAAGAAGGATTGTCCAGCATATTCACATCCCAATGCTAATCCAACATGGTATGGCAACTATGATGGAACTGACAGTGAAAACATCAGGCCAGACAATACAAGGGGAAAGAATCGTGGATATGCCTACACATATACATGTCCAGCGTATGGTATCCTAAACGACAAGGACTTCAACGAAGCTATACGATGTTTAACACCATTAGATCCACAAGCTACCTATGCCCAACTTGATCTATACAACATTGAGAATGCAGCCATTTGCAGTATCAATCGGTACAGTTTACAAGAGCAAAAGTTGCCAATGATAACGTGTCAGGAATCTGATGAGTATGGTTGTGGCAAGACGGATTTCAGAGGTGATTTTGAGTCAGGGAAGAATGATGATTTGTTACCACCTGTGAATATGGTTCAGAATGATGGTGAAGAGGGTGAATTCTGTGTTGATATGTCAACATATACACCGTAAGTATATCATATGTTGATTGTTTTGTATTCGTTTCAGATTGTAAAATCTAACAAGCTCTATCCCCTATCCTCTTACTCAACAACCATTAACCACAACAGAACTATGTTCCCTACTCTATCACCTTCGTATTATCCTACAATGCATCCGTAAGTATTTGTGTGGCATACATTAGTGCATCAACCTGTGATGACAAACCAAACCTTACAAATTATCTTCCTCTCCTCATCTCTTCTCTCAACAGAACTGACCCTCCACCACCAACGAGGAGTCCATTGAACCCAACACAGCGACCCACAAAGGAGCCGACAAGACGTCCTACTGATAAGGTAAGCACAAGTTGTTTATATGAATGGTAACACAGGGGTAGAATAAACAATACTATTGCCTCCCTATATTGGGTATCCTAGGATACCCAAAGTTTTACACTTCACTACATACATAACATCTAACCTTTCCCATCTCCCTCTCACTTCTTAGCCCACCTTGCCGACTGATACACTGCCTTCAGCATCTCCAAGTTGGTCACCGACAGGTGTACCAAGTGTTCAACCTTCTCAAGGCCCGAGTTTAGTGAGTTCATCGAGACCGTCACAAGAGCCAAGTGAGGAACCGTCGAATCCTCCAAGTGTATCAAAGTCTCCCTCGAATAAAACAACTCTACCTTCAATATCCATACACCCAACACTGTCACCGTCTGCTACGCCATCAGAACCACCGTCAAAGACTCCAACTCGTAGTCCGACACCGGCCCCTACTCAATGTTTAGGAATCAATGCCAATTGTGCCCCAAACCCAAATCTATGCTGTCCAGGATCGGTTTGTACAACCTTAACTGGAGGACAAGCTAGGGAATGTAGGTTCCCACAAACGAATTCAGATCAACAAGATCAAATACCTGATGTGTTCTGGCAAATGCCTTAGGGGTGTCTTTTATGTTATGTGTCTACTAGAGAGATTAATGTACAGAATATAATAATAATATCAAGTTACTCATACATCTACCTCTCAAAACTGTATGTTAACATGTACAAATCTATCTTTACATTCTACACCAGGGGTTCATATTCTACACTATACTAATATTGAAACACACTGCTGTTTCAACACAACTATGACTTGCATTTGTATATGCCACTAGCAACTAGCAGCATGGATCAGACCTATGACTCGTGCACGCTTCCTACACAGCCTAGACGCTCTTTTTGATACCTTTGCAAGCATGCGTGGATCTTCTACATCATCACTTTGTTGTCGATGTTGCTCATCAAGGACAGCTTCTTGTATATCTTTTCGTCGCTGCTGAGGACCTCCTCGATACGCGAGACAGTTTGCACATAGATATCCTTCCAACCCAAACACAAAGGAGGTCTTGAGATTGCTGGACGACATCACTGTTTGGATCATACGTGCACGGTCTATCTTGAATGACTTTATTTCTTCATTAGTATACCATCGAGATGATGATGTTGGTACTGTCTCTTCTTCTGTCTTCTCGGTTGATAGTAGCATGCTAAATTTAGAAAACGATACTCGTCTCTTCCTTGATGTTGATGGTGCCGAATTACGTTGTTCCTTTTCAGGAGGAAAGCCTACAATAAGATCTGCCATTCCTATTGTCTATCGTATGTATTAGTATTTGCTATTACAAGAATATGTGATATGTGATAGCAATAGCAGTATGATAATAGTGATTTTGGCTATGGTTGAATGAAAATAGCCTCTAGTTCTAGAGGTTGATGTGTCTGAAAGCCAAAACAGAGGCTACTTTGATGTCTCCAGAGTCATTTGTGGGTCATATGTTAGTTGAAATTTGTTTTTGGTGTTGAGGATGCAGTGGAATTGTGAGGCCACAGAAAGTTAGGTTGAGACAGTGTCACTTTCCCCAACAGGTTTGCAAGTTAAAACTGTATGCGGTTTCTAATTCTATCCTCTTTCAGTAATACTGCACAGAAGATTCCGGGCTTCGCTTCCCATATTTGTGTTTGAAAGGACGACGATATTGAGTATGTGAGGAGTAATAGCAGCCATAAATACAGGATGAAGTGGAAAAGACATCTAAGCGGCGTTAGTATTAGTACAGGGGTGATGATTCTGTCGTTGCAAATAAGTATTGCAACGGCGGCAGATCTAGATGGTGATCATGTAATGATGCGAGTGCTAACAGCGATAGTATAAGAACCTCGTCATCATACATAGATGAAGATATAATCACTACAGCTAATGATACCACTCGTGATCAAGTTCTTAAGGGACAATCTTCACCGCATCATCGAAGGATATCTCAAAAGAAGCATAAGCCGAGGCTCAAGAGGCGGCTGGGCGTAAATGTTAATGTTGAGGTATCAGTACAAGTTGAAGAAGATATACCAGACAGTAATATCAATGTTTTTGATAGTAGCAATGGCAATAACAAGTTACAATCTTTTTCTTCCCCTTCTGACGAGAATCTCAGTACCATCAATGATTTGGATATGAGTATGAGTACAAATGGAAGCCAACCTGTTACACAAGAAGAGCCTCAGCCACCTGTTGCACCCGTTGCACAAGAGCCCCAACCACATATTATGCAAGGGCCTCCCGTCGAACAAATGCAAGAACAAGAGCCTCCCGTCGAACAAGTGCATGAAACTAAGAAGCCTGGAAATCCTCCAGGTATCAACAAACTAAAGCAGCTTAATGCTGTCAACAGTAGTAATAGTGGCACCAATAACAAGATACAAAAGCTCAATACCAATACCAAGAAAGGCGGTCAAGGCAAGAAGAAGAAGATAGGCAGTGGAGTAAGTAATAGACCAAATAAGAAGAAAAAGAAGGGTGGACGTGGCAAGAAGAAGAATGGTAGTGGAAATAAGACAAAGACTAATGGCAACAAGCAGAATAAGAACCAGTCTACTCAAAAGCAACAGAACAAGAACCCGTCTACCCAAATACAACCCACCAAGAATACAAGTGGTAACCCCCAGACTCTCAAACAGCAATACATAGCAGCCATGAGTGAGCAGCAGCTGTCTGAAGACGATTGTTTGAAACAGGACAGTCCCTATCGAACTTGTCTTGACACAATGTCAAACAGTGAGACGACAGTTCACATTTGTCAGGCACCCTTTACAAGACGTAACGAGAAACTAATCAGTGGTGAAATGTACCTTTCGCTATTGCAAGATAGTACCCCAATAGTACCGAATACCGTTCAACAAATGGAGGAGTACACACTCAGTTACTTAGCTGATAATATTGGAGGACGATTGTTTGAGCCCGTGTGTGTTCAAGTGTTGGACGATTCATATCAGACAAGCAGCGGCAGAAACAGTAACACCAAGAATGTATTCAATAGGGGTAATAATAATAAGAAGAATGAGGAGGAGGAGGAAGACGAGGATGTTGAGTCAAACACATTACTTTTTCTAGTGACTTACATCCAAAAGATGGGGCCAATAAATCGACATCTTGAATTCACGAATCATCAGGTACAAGAAAGGCTGTTGCAAAGTTCGTGCACACCACTCAATCGGGCACAGTGTTGTTCACAGAGTGCCATAAACTCGAATGCTGGAGCCTTCTGCACATCAATAGGATGCGACAGCCGTCGGTGTGGGAGAGGGAGACAACCTAGACGGGCAAACTTCTTTGTACAAAAACGAATATTGAAAGGCCAAGAGCCTATTGTGGCGCCATTTGCAACCAAAGGCAAAGATTATTGTTGTCTTGACAACGAATCACTTAAGCAACGAACTAAGTTTGATCCCATGATGACGTTAGCTGAATTGGATGTGAGGGATATCGATGATGTAGCAGTATGTAGTGCCAATAGATATAGTATCATGACGGTAAGTTGTGATGCTTTTGTATCATTCCCATTTCAAACCATTCATGGTATTCCTTATCATTTTGTTTGTGATCACCGCGCATAGTTTGGTACACCGACATTAGACTGCCAAGAATTTGTTGCTAAAGACTGCAAACAAAACGATGATATTCTTCCAGAACTAACAGTATCAAATGGTGGATGTACAACAAAGGGTGGAAAGATTGCAGGCTTGTCCAGCTGCCCTATAACAAAACTGATTCACCCACAGTATCGTAAGTTTACTCTGAATGTACTGATGTGAACCACATTGTATCCTCTCTAATAATGAATGTACTTGCTTCATATAAACTCCAGACCAACGAATATCCCAACAAAGTCTCCAAAAACTGAGAGGCCAACGATTCAGCCAACTTATGAACCCAGTAAGTGTACACCTGCATAATCATCATACCAAGGATATGTCACTACACAATATCCTCATACCCCAATATGTCTCAAATCATAGCTGAATTGCCCACCGAGATGCCAAGCCACTCTCCTACATATACACCGACTGACTGCCGTGATGTAGGTGAAAGGTGTGCTGTTTCTGCTTCTAACTGCTGTTCAGATTTTACTGTTTGTAGTCTAAGTACCCGAAGATGTTGTGGAGTAACGGGCTACCCCTGCAGCGATGATTCAGATTGTTGCTCAGGCCTGGATTGCCTCGGACGTAGGACTACTGGCTTCGATACAAAAGTTTGTGGGATACTACCAACTCATCGGTAAGGAAGTGTGTGTATGTATATATATGTGTATATAATGTATAACATTGCCTCTCACATCGTGTATGATAGTCCTACTTGGTACCCAACAGAAACCCCGACAGAGTATCCGTAAGTGTATTACCTCAATGATTGTCATTCGTTTGTCAATAAACTAATACCAATCTTTTGTTTTCTGAAGAACGGTGGACCCTACAATGTTTCCTACGACTTCTCCGTAAGTGACACGTTTTCGAATGATGAATAGTGATTCGTTGTTGTGCCTGATGTACATTGTTATGTTCTTTATAGAACAATATTTCCCACAGTGAGCCCCACCTTGTCCCCGTGAGTATCTTCCCTCTAATTGTGATATATTATATAACCGATTTTGATGTTTCTAATTCTTGGTACGGGTTTGAAGAACCGAATCTCCGACCGTATCTCCCACTCGGAGACCTATATAGGAGATAGGCTTCTAAAAGTCTAAAGATTCGAACATCCCTGCCGCTTGTCTGAAGGGTGTCTAATGCTATTGTATTGCCCGAAGTTGATAATGAATACCCTTTAATGTATGAATACCCGTAAAGCTACTTATATAACCAATCTACTTTTGCAAATATATGTATACTACTCGCTTGTTGATTACTCCATCTCATCCTTCTTTGTGTATAGAGTTGATGATGTTCGTCCTCCTCCTCCCTGTTTCCCTCCCTGAATCTTACTTGACGTCATCATCCTTTGGTACTATCGTTCTTATCATCCTTCCTCCTTCTCTACTCATAACCGAACAACCTCACCACTTTCACAACTAACTAAGGCAGCATCACATATCCTCTGAACAGCTATACAATCCTCTTCCTTCACTGGCCATTCTACTACTTCATCATCTGCCGATAACAATACATCAGCAAATGTATCCAATTCATTACTAAATGCCAATTCAAATCTTTGTGGAAATGAATATTGTAATTTTGATAAATGTATACCATTTAAATTTGATAATTGTGTAGTAGTTGAATGTGGATTAGATAAAGATGCCAAGCCTTTGGTACCGAATATTTCGATACGTTGATCATATCCATAGGTTGCTCCTCTACTTAGTGTTAGTGTTACGACGGTTCCTGGTCGTAGGTATTCAATGATGGTATTTGAATGAATGTGAGATGTGATGTATTGCAAAGGGACATATCACATAAACATACATCAACAAACACAACTCTAACGTACCTTTACTAAACTTCATAATCATCGTAGCATTATCAATAACACCATTCTCTTTCAATTCATCATCGGAACTAGTCCCGGTAGCATAAACACTAACAACTTCATCCTTCAATGTCCATCGAATATAATCAACATCATGTGCTGAACAATCACTAATGATATTACCACCACCTTGTAATAGAAATGTACGTGTGGGAATTGGATGATCACCAAAGAATATAGATGCTGTTAATGGCGTGCCGATACCACCTTCTTCATTCCTGCCTTCATCTGTAGTAGATGGGTTATTAATTTGATTGTATAATTCCAAATAGCTAGGATCAAATCTTCTTTGGAAACCACAACATAATTTAACATCATATTGATTTGTAACTTTATACAATTGACGTACTTTTGTTGCAGTTTCATCAATTGGTTTTTCTGTAAATATTGATAGACCTGATTGTGCTGCATGTGTAATTAGTGATGAATGTGTTGGTGTTGGTGTTGAGATTATTATACCGTCTAGTTTTGTTTTTGATTGGGTGGTGATTGCTTCGTTTAGTGATTGATAATGTGACGTCTGATGATGCATAGAATTAGTATAGTTTGCAGTATTGCAAGAGATGAGACAATCGACATATAATATGGCAAAAAGTATAAGATATAAACAACAATAAGATATACACATAATAGTATATACTCAATACTTACACGATACATACCGCCAAGCTTGGCAGCCTCATTAACATTCGAATCGACCACACCAACAAAGTCATACTTTGGTGAAGAATAGAGTGCCTTGGCACGAATGTTACCCATTCGACCACTCCCTACTAATAATACACGTGCTTGACGAGTAGCATTTTGTAGGAGTAGGTTGGTTGCTGAGAATGCCATGGTAATTAGGAAGAAACTCCAAGCAAGCACCTATCTAATTAATCTTTTCTAATTGAAATTTGTTGTATTTTGTGTTTGTTGCAATAAAAATATGAACGTACGTAGGGTGTTGTATATAACCTATAGATGCTAATAACACTAAATATATGATATTGGAGTGTATGTGGCGCGTTGTATGCAAAGCGGAGCGGAGAGCTTGGCTACCATGGATTTTTACTATTAAACTCTATCAGGGAGGTTCGTCTAATAATTTATCTCAGTCTATGTATCGACCTCATTGGAATATTCATGAGCGAGGAGAAGTGGTGGTTTGTGTTGTGGTGATAAGATAATACACCAGCAGGTATAGAATAGATAAATAGGTTGTATCGATAGTGTTGGTCGGGTTATTTCGTGGCGGCGGCTTGATTTGCAAATAAAAAAAGGACACATCTTGTGAGCATTTTTTTTACTTGCAAAGTTCAAAGTTGGTCTCAATAATGGATGAAAGCAACAAACGCCAGAGAACTACTACATCTAATAACAATGAGCTACATATTGCTATTACAGATCTTCCAGATGGTCTATTGGTAGGCATATCAAGTTATCTAGCCAAGCCGTCGGTAGCTTTATTTGCAATTGCAATACGCGGCCCCAATAATTCTCAACAAATAGAAACTAGTAGAGCAATTATATCCTCAACCAATTGGAAAGTATTGGATTTTAGTGATGTCGAGAAGAGTTTAGCAGCTAAATTATCAGATAATGATATTGCTAAGATATTGAGGTACTTCGATGTGCACTCGAAACTCACGGTACTAAAACTTGCTGGATGTGTCAACATTACGGGTAGCGGATTAATATATTACGTTCTTCATTTGCAATACAACAGATTGATATGAGCTTAGTAGGGAAGCATGAATCACCTTTGATTGAACCAGAACCATTACTGTCACAAGATGTAGTTAAGTATGGAGTAGTCTAAAGCAATTAGAACTTCCCAAGAAGTGGAGGAATACAGAAGTAGAAAGTGAAAGTATACAGATAGATCGTTTTCTGGCAAGATACAATAACTATTTGGCAAGTCAAAGGTACTGTTGTTCAAAATGCGATAGAGCTTGTGTCGATACAGGGAGAAATCAGTGGATAGGTCTACAAAGATCAACTTACTTTTATGCATCTCAGAACTATACATGCTATGGATGTCTCAATCATTTTTGTTATCATGAGAATTGCGAGGATGAACACGGTGAATCATACGCACATTGGTGTAAAGTATGTGAAAAGGAATACTGTCAGGACTGTGTCACAATGAATAGGTGTGATTCATGTGAAGATGAACATTTCTTTTGCAATGATTGTATGGAAATGAAGACATGTGAAGAAGGATGTGGAGAGGTTTTATGTGATGCTTGTTCTGAGAAGAATACATGCCACATTTGCAACAATTTGAAATGTGAGGACTGTGTTAGCCATTTTCGATGTTGTTTGGATGGTTGTGATAAAGTAATCTGTTCCGACTGTGTAGTGAGCAAGGGTGAGGGGGGCATGTGTTATGCTGAGGCATGTAGAAAAGAATTTTGCTCTACAGAGTGTCGTTACTTGGCATGTGGTGAAGATGAGACGAATACTTGCTTTACTTGTCTAAAAGCTTCTGCATCAGACTTCCGCCGTAAGTTACAAGAGAGCAAGAAAGAGAACGAGGAGTTGTGCCAAGGGATGGATGATTTATACAAGAAGTATATGAACGTCGAAGGCGATGGGGACAATTAGATATATAATTGCAGATAATAGTCTATATAGGGTAACTAAAGAGAAGTAGAGCGATTGAAATAAGAAGAAATGGTGTTGGCATTAGATAAGGTCTGGTTGGAAGTGTAGAAATAGAAAAGAAAGTTTTTATGTCGGGGTTATGTTTAAGAAGTGAATAGCTTGATAGAAGTAATGAGATTGTAAGGCAAGCTATTATAAATAGTGCTTGTTTGATAAAAAGATATACTATGTTAGGTATGATACAGTGCCGCCTGCTAAACTCAAAGTCTTCTCAAAGCACGAGCCTTACGCTGCCAATCTCTTCTAATTCATCGCCTTGCAACTTCTCTTCCATATCGGCATACTTTGCAAACTCTTTCCTTGTCATAGGCTCAATATATAACATCGGGAACTCTCTAATGAAGTCATACATGCAATCGAGCCTCATCTTCTTGATCTTCTCATCAGATGAAATTTCACGAAGAGCAGCCTTTTCAAACCACCTGATCATAATCGGCAAGACTTTGATCTCCCATTCAAAGAAGGACCGCACATTGAAATGGGAATGATGATAAAGGATCTTTCTCATGGCAACGCTCTGTTTGGCATGATTGTTCCCATTCAAATCCAACCAAACACATCTAAAATTCAATTGTTCAAGTGTATGATTGGAGAGATAAGTTTTATTCACGCTAGAACCATCACAAAGCAGTTTCCTGAAGGGCGCCCATCCCTCATCAGTGATACTCCCATGGCAATCTAGATCTAAACGCCGAAGGGTAGAATTGTTGGCCAGAGCATTTGCAAATACTAGTGCCTCTTCATCTTTCATGTTGTTTCCATTCAGAAAAAGCTTCTGTAACTTAGAATCGTGCATTTCTAATAGACTTGCTACCCTCTTCCAACCTCTAATTGTAATTGATCGATTATAAGGAAGGCATAGCTCTTGTATATTGTTGCCATTGGCCAAAGCATCGACTAAATCTAAACCCTCATCATCAATATTGTTTCTACCAAGATTGAGTATTTTCAATTGAGTAGTAGTACACCGTATTAGAGTTGCTAATGCCGTACATTCATTTATCCCAATCCCAACATCCGTCAATCTAAGCGCTTCAAGTTGTGGATGCATACTCAATGCTGCGATAATGTCTGATACCCGGCCATTCTCCATTTCAATACAATTCCTGATACTAATATCCTTTACAGATGTATTGCAATCCCGAATGGCCAATGAGAGCTGGCGTAGACCCCCGGCCCCAAATATACACACTTCTATACGAATTTCAATCAGATTGTGGTTGTTTTTGAAGAATGGAGCCAACACCCTTCCATTTAATACGCATTGGCTGAAATGTATCTTTTTAATTGACATATTGCAACTCATCTCTTTACAGATCGACTCGGTATCAATTTTGATGAAAGTTACCTTAGACAACTTTGTATTTTGACCAATGTAATATCCCAACCAACCAATATCTTCACCCTTCTCGACTAAATAATCATAACTATTCGCATCCATATTTTCAAGCTGGCAGCATATGTTCATCTTGTCAAATGTTTCATCATTATTCTTGAGCTTGTGTAGAATTTCTCTATTCAGTTCATTGGATGTAATATCCTCAATTTTTATTGTATCAGCCAACGCGGCGTAGTTCTTTGCCATGATTTCCTATCAACGCATAGAAAAGTAAGAGATAATACGCATAGAAAAGTAAGAGATCATGAGTATATCGTATCGATTGCAATATACCAAATGCCAGCCAATTATAACACAATAACTTGGTGTACCATAGACATAAATTGCAAAAAGGTGACAAAATCTTATGCGTCTTTTTTTACATTCAATATTAAAAGCCTCCGCACACACCCCAAATAAAGTAAATAAATATGCATTCTCACCTGCTTGATTGATTAAAAGAAGTACTCCGCAGTCTACCTCATCGCTATCTCAAATTAATTATGCCATCCACAAAGGAGGTAATAGACAACTCTATCAGGAGGGTTCGTCTAAACTATCTCAGTCTATGTAACGACCTCATCATTAGTGGGAATTAGAAAGCGGGCTCAATGTCACTATTCTCATAGTAGCGGCTGTGATAATGATAATTATCGGTGCGGCCATCTATCCCTCCCTATGATTTGCAAAGGGATTGTGGTTGCAATAGAGAAGGAGGTTGATACCATCGTCTAGTAGTTTTGCAATTCATATACTCTCTATACTTCCAAAATGATACGAATACAAAAGATACAAATCGGTTTTATATTATGCTACTCGGTCATACGATTGATTAGTGTTGCTAATGCTCAGCATCATATAAGACGGGGTACTTCTCATGTAGAGAATGATATCGATACCCTTCATACGGTGGAGAGGAGGATACTAAAAGGCCAGTCGTCATTACATCGCAATATAGTTACTATTGCAAGAGCTAAGAAAAAGAAGAAGAAACAAAAGAAGAAGAAGCTCAGCCTAACTACTAATGACCAGAGTATCTATAACACAAACAATAGCGGCGGTGGTCGTACCAAACAAAAGATGAAGGGTAAGAAGAAGAAAGGATTGAACAACATCTTCAACAGCAATAATGATGGGCGTCTCAATAGTATGAAAAAGAAGACTAAGAAGACAAATGGACGATTTATGAATAAGAAAAAGGGTATGAAAAAGAAGAAGCAGCAACTACTCCTTCAAACTAATAATATGAATCAAGTAGAAACAAGAGATCAATTCTTAACAATGAAAAATACAGGTATAGGATGTTTACAACAAACCACACCCTATCGTACATGTATAGATCGACAATCTAATAGAGAATCTATAGTACATACTTATATACCACCATACACCTCCCCCACAGAACAACTTATAAATGGACAAGTATACTTATCATTATTACAAGATAGTACTCCTGTCAATTGCACAACTATAGAACAGTTTGAGGAATATGCATTAAGTTATTTAGTTGATAATATTGGTAATAATCGAAAGTTTGATGTTGTTTGTGTACAAGTTGATGAAAGAGGATTTGATCGTAGTGGTATACAGATAGTTGGTAATGATAATGATAGTAGAAGAAAGAAGAATGTGTTTAATAGAAAGTTACAACGGGAGGTTATTAAATCAAATACTTTGAGGTTGCATGTCACATATGTTGAGAAGAATATAGATGATACTACTACTCCACAACAGCAAGATATAGGAGAAGAGGAAGAAGAGGTATTGTTTAATGTTGATAGTACAATTGAAAAGATATACCAAGACGGCGCAGAGTTACAATTGCATACTCAAGGTAGGTCGTTACAAACCAATGCAGGAGCAGATGAATGCACTCCAATTCAACGTGCATTATGTTGTACACAATATTCCATTAATAAGGATAGCGGACAGTGGTGTAGTAAGTTAGGTTGTAATGTCCAACGTTGTGGTACTGGACGACGACGACGTGAAGAGAACAACTTCTTTAATCGACGTAGTTTGGCCAATGGGGGGGAAGAAGAAGAGGACGAGGGGCTGTTAGAAGAGCACCGAGTTGAGGAGGGAGATGAACACATCTCAATCCCTGGCACCAACACAAACAACATAGCAAACAATAGAAGATTGGCATATCCACTACGGCCCTACATATTAAAAGATAAGGATTATACAGAGGGATTAAATAAGTATACAGATTTTGAGGCAGACGAATCATGGGCACAGTTGGATGTGGAGAATGTTGACAATGTGGCTGCTTGTTCTGCTAATCGGTATGGAGTTGTCGAAGTAAGTCAGTGCTATCTTGTCCTTACTTGTCTGCTATTTCATGTATGCCTCAATACTCATTACCTCATCCCCGTTCTATCTTTAGTATGGCACACCAACATTAACATGTGAAGAATTCAAACAAGTATACGATTGTTCAGCGAATGATGACATGCTAAACCCCAAGGTAACTCCATTGAATGGTGGTTGTTTTACTGCCGAGGGAAAGCTTGTTGGGGTACCGACACCTAGACCAACTCAGAAAAAGACTCCGCCACCAACTGACTCGCCGACGACTTATCAACCGACGATTGAACCCACGGAATTGCCGAGTAAGTTGTATTTGTGCATATCATGTGTCATTTTTGTGTTTTGCGAATGTTGATATCTCATCCTTCGTATCCTCTTCTCTTCTTTAGCTGAGAGTACAGAAGAGCCGACGGATTATCCAACAAGGATTCCTACAATGGAACCGGTGAGTGCTTGTCGGTCATGTGAAGGGCTTTAAACAATAAGGGACAAAGATAGATTTCTGAACAAAAAATGCTCACATCTTATGTCCACTTTTTTTCTCTCAATCAAATCTCATACAGACTGAGTTCATTTGTCGTGAGGAGTTCGACATCTGTGAAGACATAGAAGACTGTTGTTCGGGATTGATATGTTTAGGGAATGAATGTGTACGACCGGAGACTGATCTACCAACCTTGAGGTGAGTCAATAACCGTTATCTTTTGTAAAGGATACCGTTTCTCTCATTTCTATTAACACTATCGACTCTATATACTATCTATAGTCCTTCCTCTGAACCAACTCAAATGCCTACTATTATAACAGATACTCCGACTGCTACGCCTACTTATATAGAGCTACCCACGTTGTTGCCTACTATCTCGCCTACATTCGATTCGTAAGTTATATTTGCGAAAAAAAAGTGTGCATAAGATATGTTCAAAATATTTCTTTCACTGTCTAATCCATTTATCCTCCTTCACAGGGACTTTCCAACGACTGAGTTTACGGACCTACCGACTCAGTTTCCTACCTTCTTTGACGATGATGAGACTGACTTTCCGTAAGTTTTATTGCACCATAACCATAACATCATAGCCTCAATACTCGACTTATATTATCTAACACAATCTCTCCTCCTTACTCTTCTACACAGTACTTTGTTACCAACTCTTAATCCAACAGAGGAGCCGTAAGTCTATAGTCATTGCCCAATGTACATCATGTTCCACTACTATGTACTGACATTTTTAATACTTGTCCACAGTACACTATCTCCAACTCTAAACGACGGAACACCAAGGCCATCGGCATCTCCATCAGCATCACCTTCGGACTTCCCTAGTACATCACCCACGGCTCTACCATCAACACAACCAACTGTATCATCACAGCCAACAAACCAGCTATGCCAACTGATTCTCCAAGTATATCAACACAACCAACATTATCATCTCTACCAACAAGAACAGTATGTGGTTTAGAATTAGATTCTTGTGGAGGCAATGGAGACGATGAATGTTGCAGCGGATTCACTTGTTTGGACAACTTTCCATTGACCGGGAACAATGTGTGTGTTATGGATTCAAGTGACTTGTGGTTCTGGGGTGCAAGATCTTCAATTGGTTATGACGGAAATACTGATGTAGAACAGCCAACCGACATTGATGAGCGTGTCTATGATGCCTCTGCCGGTTCAGAATATACTCTAGTCATCTTGAATGATCGATCTCCGGCAGTTGCAGGCCAGATTGACAACCTTGTTTCGGGATATAGAGGGCACTTTGGTATTAGTAGAGTTGACTTGCAGAATGGAGTTAACGAGCTCCAAAGAATACCGACGTTTGTCAACTTAGATGGCGAAGCGTTCAATGCACCACAAATGTTTAAGGTATATGCCGGAGTAGAATCATCAAATGGGTCAGGAGAATTACATTCTGTATTCATAGACATTGATGGGAACATATACGCCTCTGGATATAACAATCGTGGGCAATTATGCCTTGGAGATGAAGGGAATCGAGAGTTCCCGACACAAATCAATATGCCCAATAACGAGAAGGCAATCAGTGCTGCAGTAGGTATTGAATTTACTTTGATTGTTAGTGATAAGAACAAACTATATGGCTGGTAAGTTGTGGGTTTTATGACTTGTATACTGCTCATTCCTGTACACCTTTCTCACATATACCTCTCATCCCATCATAATGTACAGCGGTAATAACGAATTTGGGCAGTTAGGTCTTGGGGTTACCTCCTCGAAGAATACTCCAGATAATGGAAATGGATTAAACGATGTAGAGTTTGTATCAGCAGGTAGTTACCATTCATTAATTGGAACAAGCAATGGCTTTTATGCCATGGGAAGGAACAACTATCATCAGCTGTGCCGTACAGGAGGAGATGCAAGTAGACCGATCAAGATTGATGAGTATCAAGAGTACTCATCATTTGCTGCCGGTTCTGAATCATCTTATATAATACTTAAAGTGGGTACTGCTGCAATATCATGTGGCAGAAATGATGTAGGACAACTAGGCAATGGATCTACTTCTGACAAAAGCTCTGGTGGAACAAATGTCAATAGAGAAAACATTGGAAACAGTAGAATCGAAAGGGTTAGATCAGGCCCATCTTCGAGATCAGTATTCTTTGAAACTTCCGATGGTAGATTGTATGGCACAGGTTTGAATGATAGAGATCAACTCGGAGTAGGAGACAAAAGTAATCGAAGTACTCCTACCGAGATACAGTTCAATCAAGGCGGTGGCGGAGGCATATCTTCGTCGGATATACACACTTTGGCATGGTAAAAGAAGGGTCCTTCTGTCTTCTCACTCCTTAGTTATCCTATATAGACTATTATTATCTGTAATTACTCTAATTGTCCCCATTGCCTTCTTAGACGTTTATATACTTCTTGTATAAATCATCCATCCCTTGGCATAACTCCTCGTTTTCTTTCTTGCACTCTTGTAACTTACTACGGAAAGAAGATGCAGCAGCTACTGAACAAGTAGAGCATGCCTTCGCTGCATCTTTGCTACATTCCAAATATTGACACTCTGCAGAGCAGAAGACTTTATTGCATGCATCACACCTGCCCCCCTCACCGTTACTATTCATACAGTCTCTACAGATTACTTTGTTGCAACCAACCAAATCGCATTCGTAAGGAACTAAACACGAACCGCACTTTCTTTGATCACAAAATGAACACTTATTCCTCTCATAGCAACCATCACATAAAACATTCCCCTTCACATTTTCTTGTTACATAACATTCCTTGCAGGCATTAGCTGTACAGATATCACATCGAGTCATTGCAGCACAATTCTTACAGTATTCTTTTTCACATTTCTTGCACCAATTGGAGACTGTATTACTATCTTCATCTCTGCAATCCTCGCAAAAAATGAACGAGACAGCTAGAGCATGTAAAGTTTTGTGTTCCATACCAGATAGCCGACCTGCCACGACATAGCCACTCATCGTCACCCTCTTCCTCAACAAGAACTCTGTTACAGCTTGAACAGCAATACCTTTTATTTGTCAAATAGTTACCATACCTTACTAAGAATTGATCCAACTGTGTGCTTGCTGTGTCTCTCTCCACTTCTTAGGGAATTCCAATTGCTTTAGACTACTTCCTCCCCCTAAACTTATGATACCGTCAAGTATAGGCAACATTGCATCTTGTGACAGTAATGGTTCTGGTTCAATCAAAGGTGCTTCATGCTTCCCTACTAAACTCAAATCAATCTGTTGTATTGCAAATGAAGAACGTAACATATTTAATCCGCTGCCCGTAATGTTGACACATCCAGCAAGTTTTAGTACAGTGAGTTTCGAGTGCACATTAAAGTACCTCAATATCTTAGCAATATCATCATCCGATAATTTAGCTGCCAAACTCTTCTCAATATCACTAAAATCTAATATGTTCCAGTTGGTAGCAGATATGATTGCTTTACTAATTTCTGTTTGCTCTTGAGAATTATTGGGGCTCATTGCTATTGCAAATAACGCTACCGACGGCTTGGCTAAATAACTTGATATACCAACTGCTAAACCATCGGGTATATTATTAATATGAAGTTCATTGTTAGAGGAAGTAGTCCTCTGGCGTTTATTACTTTCATCCATTATGATGCACCGACTAATAAAAATGCTCACAAGATGTGTGCAAAATCCTGCAAAATCTTTTATATGTACCTATTGCAAATTGATCTAATTATTAACACCACTCGTCGTCCAACTAATACCGACACAACCTATTTATCAATTCTATACCTACTCTATATAGGTATCACCATCACCACCGCACAACATTGCCGCTTTCTAATTCCCACTAATGAGGTCGATACATAAGACTAAGATAATTTATTAGACGAACCCCCTGATAGAGTTTAAAGTTGATTGAGTTTATGTGTTTGAGATAGATATATTGGACAGGCAGAGTACTTCTTTTAATCAACCAAAGGGCAGGTGAGAATGCATATTTTCTATTGGTTTCGGGGCATGTATGACGTAACGATAGGGCTCTCGCATGAATCAAAAAAAAGAGACACAAGATATGTCACCTCTTTTGATGTTTATAAATATGAATATACTATATGGCTAGCATATCGGTATTGCAATGTATCTTTGGTCTTATCTGTACCCTTATTAATATATTATTTCTATGTACAATAGGAAATCATGTCTTCTACCGATTATGCCGCATTGGCTGATACTATAAAAGTTGAGGATATAACATACAATAAGATAAACCAAACAATTCTAAACAAGCTCAAGGATAATGATGAGAGCTTTGATGAGCTATTCATTGTGGATAGTTTATTAGGTGAAGGTGAAGATGAAGATGATTATGTGCCTGACGATGGAGAAGATTTAGGTTGGTTAGGATATTTCATTGGTCAAAATACAAAATTACAATTGATAGCTTTCCAGGATATCACCATTGATAATGAATCATTTTATAGCGGATTGTGCTTGAACAAGTCTATCCAAAAGGTGGACTTTAGAGACCTTAATCTATCGGATGAAAAGATGTTCTACATGATGGATACATTCTTCAAAAACAAGCAGAATCTAATTAAAATTAGGATTGAGGCTTGTGAATTGAACGAGGCTGGTGCCCGTCAATTGTCATTAGCCATAGGTAGTTGCAACAAATCACTAAAACAAATAGATATTAGAAACAATGAAATGGAGGGTGGACAATTGGTTGATATTATTACAGCAATGAGTATGCATCCACAACTGAATCATCTTGATTTATCAGACAATGGGATAAGCATGGGTAGAAATGAATGTATGGCATTAGCTACTCTACAACGCTATACTATTCAGCTACAAACCCTCAATCTAACTGGAAATAACATTGATGATGAGGGTTTAGATTTTTTGGTTAACGCTTTGAACAATGGCAATAAGTTACAACAGCTATACCTGTCGTGGAATCGATCAATTACAATTGACGGTTGGAAGATGTTATCAACTATATTAGAAATGCCCGAGTCCAACTTGAAAAGGCTTTTTGTCAGTTATAATAACAATTTTGGAGATGAGGGGGCACTCGTTTTTGCAAATGCATTGACCAGCAATTCCACCCTTGAGTCTTTATATCTGACAGAGTGTGGCGTTACTGCCGAGGGGTGGACACCCTTCTCAAAACTTCTTTGTAATACCTCGAGTGTCAATAATACATATCTCTCCAATCATACACTTGAAAATATTTCAGGTAGGCCGCCTTTTGGGCACAATCATCTTCTGGGTTTGAATAAAAGTTATCAGAACAAACAGAAAGTTACCATAATTAAGATTCTACGGAATCATTCTCATTTTGATATGCAAGCCTTCTTTGAATGGGAGTTCAAAGTCTTGCCGATCATGATTGAGTGGTTTACAAAGGCTGCTGCTAGTACAACTCCGTACTCATACGAAGAAAAGATCGAAAGGATGAAGTTGTCTTCCGTATGTGATTTCATCAAGGAGTTCCCAATGTTATATATTGAGCCCATAACGAGGAAAGAGATTGCGGATTGTACTTCTCTAGAAGAAGAACTTCAAGGGGATGAACTAGAAAAGATTCAGCAGCGTAAGGCACGAGCCTTGAGAAGGCTTTGAGTTAGTGATAAGGCACTGTATCATATTATGCCTAATGACTAATAGTATCGTTTATCAAACATCCCATTAAATACAATTGGCCAAACTCAATGATATGTTTCAATTGTTTAACTTTGGCGGATCTATCAAGACATGCTCATCCAGCTTCACACTCCCCTCGGCATCTATACTAACTTTCCACAGATTTGAATACTCGTCTTCAGGAAGTGTACCATCGTCATCTTTTGGGAATATCGTTTGATTACTACTAGTATCAAGCCCTAATCCGTCACATCTATAATCATCCCCAGTATATCCAGTACTTAAGATCTTGTAAATGGTACCTCCATGACCAGCCACAACAATAGTCGAGTTCATCGGAGTAGATCTAATCGCATTCAAAGTTGGACAAACTGATTCAACTTGATTTACTGAATACTCTGCATCTTTGGGGTATGTTGTAACATTAATATCCGCTAACTCTGCAATTGGTAATACAGTTAGATATGTCCGTGGTCTATGTGATGCAAAGACATGTGTAATATTATCAATAATACCATTCTCCTTCATATAGTTGGCAAGCTCATCTGCACGTCTAATTCCCTTTGGTCTCAACCACTCATCACACTCGGTTTTGTTTTCATTGCACTCTCGTTCATGCTCGGCATGACGGACAATGTACAAAGTCTTTACTCCTACCTGTTCGGTATTGTTATTGCTAATATCTGTCGTATTGTCAGTACTGTTAGTAATCTCCGGCGTAGCATCTACTACCGAGGTTGATTGTTCTTCTTCATTCTCTTCCTCTTCTTCTAATTCTACTGACGAGTAATATGGCTTGTACACCTTAGCCTTGGTCGATTTTGCCTTTGTTGATTTGGCTGCTGTATATTTAGTTGATACTTTGGCTGATTTGGAATGTACGATACTCATCGCTGACGGATGGTTATATTCGTCATACTTCTTTGATCCTTTGCTGCTCTTTGTCGTTTTACTACTTTTTCCACTCTTAGTGGACACTATCATTGGGATATGTATATTGCTGTTGATATCATCTATTCGAAGAGGAGACTTTGGATCAGCCTCAGCTGTATTATGCTGCTGATAGTATTGCCTTTTCTTACTAATCCATGGTAATGATTTGAGACGACGACGATGAGGTGTTGCAACAATATGTGTTTTACCCTTTTCAGCAAATGTCGACGGCGAGAGTAAGACTAGGAGGCCGAGTAGGAGAATTGTGATGATTGATGCCATCATATCATGTGCTTTTGCATATGAAACATGTGATATCCTATCATCACCATCATATCATTGGAGTTAGGCAAGGGCTCAATATATTATCTTGTTGATGGTCGATGGCCGTCATCGTATCTATGTCTTCTCTAAAATTGCAACGACGGTATCCTTTACACTCTTCACTCTTCACTCAGTGACACTGGTAATCCTCTTTCGTCTGAGATTATCTAATTCTATTACTGATCTATTGGTATTCTACTATTTCATCTGCTTCTATACATACGGCTCAAAATGGTTAGGTGCAGGGGGGAGAAGTAGAGTAGATCTCTTCTTCCTTCTTGTCTCTTGGAGAAGTATCTTTGAACTTTTGAGTTTGTTGGGGTTTGTTGACGTCGAGGTATCACCTATCATCAAGCTTTTACTCGCCCCGAAGATGTAAAAGTAGATGTAGATCGTCAGTGCTTTTGGATATATTGATATCGATTATATCAAAATAGTAAAAGTGAGCGGACAAGAAAAGATACTTTTAAAGTATTGAAGAGAGAGTTAGTTATTCTGGAATTCGATTCTCTATTTGAATACGAAAACAATGAAGATTTATATCAGGGAGATTTCTTTATATCAAAACATGTTCATCCAACTTGACAACACTCTTCTCATTCTCATCATCATCTATAATACTAACTTTCCATAAATTTGAAAAACCAATATCATCTTCGGGCAATGTACCATCTTCATCTTTTGGGAATATCATTTGATTATTACTTGTATCTAATCCCAATCCATTACATTTAGTATTAAGTCCTGTACTTAATATTTGATAGATTGTTCGGCCGTGGCCTGAAATGATGATGGTTGAGTTTGTTGGAGTAGATCTAACAGCATCTAAAGTGGAGCAGACTGATTCAGCTACGTCTACTGAATACTCTGCATCTTTGGGAAATGTCGTAACATTAACATCTGCCAACTTTGCAATCGGTAATACAGTTAACGATGTCCGATATAAATGTGTTGCAAAGACATGTGTAATATCATTAATAATATCATTCTCTTTCATGTAATTTACTAATCTATCCACACGTCTTATACCCTTTGGTCTTAGCCATTCATTGCATTCTGTTTTATCTATATTGCATTGTCTATTATGCTCAGCGTGACGAAGGATATATATAGTTTTTGAAACTCCTTGCTGATGATTGTCGTCGATACTGTTAGTAATCTCTGGTGGCGGCGTTTCATCTGCTTCTATCTCGTCATTCTCACTGTCCGGTTTTGCATTGAAGATACCTGGCTTACTATTGTCGTTGAAATTAAACACCCATTTGAATATACTATTCTTTTTGTTATCGTTCTTCTTTTTGTCCTTCTTCTCCTTTTTCAGTTGTCTATGACTGTACGATTCGTTATCATTTCGAAGATACTTTTTAGCAGGTGACTTTTGTGAAGTATCTTTGTCTATTTCTATCCATTTGATTGACGTGACAAGCCGAGGCGATAGCAAGAGGAAGATTGATAGACGCTTCGTATATAGTTGCATTATAGAGGTGTTTTAGGAGCTGTTAGGAGGATTGATAATGATATATAACATAAGAAGTCTCATAATAAGTCGATGGGTATCCTATTTCTTGTAATAAAGTTTGAAAAGCATCTACTCACTAAATTGTTGGTTAGTTATCATCTCAATATTTGAAGGCCTATCCCCTACTCTCCCTTAACTACAGCGCGCTTGGTGCATTGTTTATTGCAATAGTGCTTTGGCGTAGCGGTGTGGCGTAGCGACCACTATTAAGATTAGACGATACAAATAGCAATAAGTATCCTCAGCTCAATAAACAAATGATGAGACATCTATTACCAATATCACTACTCGTAGTTTCATCAGCTATACCAAGTGATAGTAATGTCGAACAACCTTCTACTAATATTATTGATTCAGATGCCAATATTAATGATAACAATGCATGGGATACTACAATTGAAGATAACAACGACGAAGCTCTGCATAATCGTCGTCTATCGAAAGAAGAAGGAGAAGTTGGAAGAGAGTTACAAAAGCGTGCACAACGTAAGAACAATAATAATAACAATAACAATAAAGGTGAAAGTAAGAGGAATCAACGTAAGAAACAAGAGGAGAGTAAGTTAGATCGATTTGGTAAGACTGTTGATCGCATCAAGGATGCTGACAATAATATATCAACTAATGAAGAGGGATTGACTAAAAGAGAGAAGCATCATTTGGCAAGAACAAAGGGTACTGGATTAGGACAAGGTGGTGGTAGAAGGGGTAATAATGGTAGGGGAGGTCGTAAGAACAATAACAAGAATGATAATACAGAAGTAGAAGAAGAGATCACCGAAGAGGAAGAGATTAATGCCTTGGAAGAGACAATTGAACAGGCCAAGGAAGATCTAGACAACTTAGCGGAGAGTCTAGAAGGTATGGAACCAACCTCCTCCGGTCGTAAAGGTGGAGGTAACGGCCAACGTAACGGAGGACGTAAAAACAACTACGGAGGACGACGTCGTCCCAATGGACGTAAGTCATCCACCATCAATCCAGGTCAACGTCCCAAACCTGGTGGAAGACCACCAAATAATCGTCCACCCAATTGGAAACGTGGACAATCTTGGCCTAAAGATAAGGGTAGGCCAAGTTGGTGGAATAATCGACCTAAAGGACATCATGGTAATAATAGGGGAAAAGGATGGCATCCGAAGCCTAATAAGTGGACTGATTATCCTACGGCTTTTCCTACCATGTTGTGAGTGTTGGATTGATTTGTCTTGATTTGATTTGTGTGATGATATATGATGTGTATGCTAACTTTATATATCGTCGTTTGTTCTCTATATTCTAGCCCAACAATGGCACCTACATGGTACGTGTATTTCTATACTCATATCTTATGCACAACTTCCTTTTTCGAATAAAGACTGACTTTCTATCTTTCCTCGCTTACTTACAGGTACGACGATGGATGGTCAAACTCTCGAAGTTGGGGAGGCGGCGGCGGCGGTGATTGGAAACCAGATTGGAAACCATCGTGGAAGAGTAAACCATCATGGGATGCTCCATCTTGGTCTAAACCATCGAATGATTGGGGTAAATCAGCAGATTGGAAATCAACCAATACTTGGGCAAGTGGCAAATCTGGCAAGTGGGGTTCAGCAGATGATGATGATGATTGGGCAGGTGGTAGTAGTAAGGCAGGAAAGTATGATGACGATGATTGGGGTTCATGGACTAGCAAAGCGGGTAAAGATGATGATGATTGGCAGAGCTCTTCTTCTTCGAGTGGTGATTGGAATAAGAAGAGATGGGGTTGGCATTAGATAAGATCTGGTAGGAAGTGTAGAAGAAAGTTTTTATGTCGGGGGTATGTTTAAAAGTGAATAGCTTGATAAGAGTAATAAGATTGTAAATGGCAAGCTAATATAATCATTATAGTGCTTGTTTGATAAAAAGATATGTACTATATTATTAGGTATGCTGTATATGCCTGCTAAACTCAAAGCCTTCTCATTGATCGAGCCTTGCACTGTCGAATCTCCTCAAGCCTAACCTCTTTCTCTCTTCCTAATGCATCCCCACCCTGCAGCTCTTCTTCCATAGCAGTATACTCGGCTATTTCTTTCCTTGTTATGGGCTCAATATATAACATAGGGAACTCCTTGATGAATTCATATATGCAATCGAGCCTCATCCTGTAAAGGAATCCTAACCCTAACCCTTCATTAATTGTATCAGCCCTTGCAAACCACTTTATCATAAGTGGTAGGACTTTGAACTCCCACTCGAAGAAGGGTTCCATATTGAAATACGTATGATGCCCTAGAATCTTTTTCATTGCAACATATTCTTTGTCGTCGCTTCGTCTGTTTACCGCCAGAAGGGAAAAGGCGGTGCGAGGACAACTTGTAATGGTGCGAGGAAAACTTGTAATATTCTCAAGTGTATGATTGGATAGATATGTGTTGTTGACACTGGAAGCATCACACAGTAGATTCAAGAAGGGTGTCCATCCTTCAGCAGTGATACTCCCTTCCGCAGTTAGATCTAAAGTCTTGAGGGTAGAATTGTTCTTCAGAGCATTTGCAAACACGAGTGCACCTTCATCCCCGATATTGTTATGATAAATGCAGAGCGTCTCCAAGCTGCAGCCAGGCATTTCTAATAGTGTTGATAACGTCTTCCAACCTTTAATTGTTATTGACTGATACTGATTAGTCCCAAGGTTTAGCTCTTTCAACTTATTTTCTTGGGAAAATGCTTGTACTATCATATCTACTCCTTCATCATCAATATTATTATGGTACAGAATAAGTTCTTGAAGCTGAGCGGTGGTGCAGTGTAGTAAAGTTGACAAAGCAGTATATTCATTTCTGCCAATACACCCACATAAATGAAGCCTTTCTAATTGTGGATGCACACTAAGAGCTGTGATGATGTTAACTACATTTCCAGCCTCACTATGATTATTATTATAATCAAACGTCTTAAGGGATTTGCTGCAACCCTCAATAGCTAATGATAGTTGACGGATATCAGCCTCATCCAATACACATTCCTCAATCCTAATCTCAGCTAGACTGTAGTTGTTTGTGAAAAATGGATGTAACATACTTAATACTCTCCCCTCTAAAAGACCAACGAAACTAAAATGAATATTCTCAATAGACCTATTGCAACTCATCTCTTTGTAAAATGACTCTTCATCAATGGTGATATCGTGGAAAGCTATCTGTTTTAATTTTGTATTTTGACCAATGTAATATCCTAACCAGAAATATCCTATTGGTGGGATGGGATAGTACTCATCATCGCCATTATCTTCATTAATTGTGAAAGTATTACTATCTATCGCAATTGACGTCATGACATTCATCCCATCGAGTATCGTCAACGTTTCCAAACTCATATCATTATTCTTGAGCTTGTATAGAATATTTCTGTTTTGTTCATACGATGTAATTTTGTAGGCGTATCGGCTTAATAATCGGTGGACACAATTGCCCATCGTACACAAAAACTAAAAAGTATGAAATTAGACATATGGTATAGTTTAGATCATCACATGTATCACATAACCCCATTGCAGTAGATAGATATAGAAGCATCACAGAAACTATGAGTATAAAAATGACACATCATGTGTCTCTTTTTACTTCAATGTTAGAGTCCTGATCTGTCTGTACACCAAAAAACAAATAGATAAATATGCATTCTCACCTGCTCTCAAAAGAAGTACTCCGCCGTCAAAAGAATGATAAGCTGCTCAATAATAATCGGTATGCCTCACAATTCAATTTAACTCTATCAGGAAGGTTCGTCTAAATCCCAGTCTTATGTATCGACCTCAGTAGTGGGAATTAGAAAGCGGTTGGCAAGGTCAGCTATTGATACTGATATGTAATACTGATGCTGTTCTGACGGTGAAATACAAAAGGACGGACCTCCTGAAGGGAGAAAGAGTTGCATTTTAAGAGTTTAGTTGATAGACGCCGAGGGAAGTGAAGCTATTATGATTTGTGTTTGTTTATAAAAAGAGATACTATGTTAGGATTATAATTATAATTATTAGACGTGCCTACCCACTAACTCAAAGCCTTCTCAAAGCACGAGCCTTTAGCTGTTGAATCTCTATCAGCTTATCCCCTTGTAGTTCTTCTTCAAAAGCAGTATATTCTGCAATCTCCTTCCTTGACATAGGTTCAATATAAAGCATTGGAAACTCCTTAACGAAATCATGTATAACAGAGAGTTTCATCTTGTTGATTTTCTCTTCATAATACTCAGCAGATGCACAAGGAGATGCTTTGGTAAACCATTCCATCATAATTGGTAGGACTTTGAGCTCCCATTCAAAGAAGGGTTCCATGTTGAAATGAGAATGATGATCTAGAATCTTTCTTATTGCAACTTGCTGTTTGTCTTCTCTTTTGTTGGCGGCAAGGAAAGCGTTGACACCGCCACGATCTCCGTGATTACTGTCTAAAGACGTCAGTGTATGATTTGATAGATATGTATTGTTGATACTTGAGGTATCACAAAGCAGTTTTGAGATAATTTCCCATCCCTCGGCAGTAAAACTATATGTGTCCAGATTTAAACTCTCGAGGGTGGAGTTGTTGGCCAGCGCATTTACAAAACTCCGTAGCCCTTCATAACCAATGGTGTTTCCGTGTATTAAAAGCTCCTTCAAGTTGGATTCAGGCATTTCCAATAAAGCCGCTACCCTCTTCCAACCGTTAATTGTAATCAATCGATTAGACCCAAGGTTAAGCTTTTGTAATGCGTTTCCACGCAGTGCTGGTAGTAACAACCCTATCCCTACATCATTAATATTACTATCATATAGAATGAGTGTTTTTAACTGGGTAGTAGTATGGCGTAAAAGAATTGTTAATGCCGTGCATACATTTCTGCCAAATGTCCCATTTTCTGATAAATCAAGCTCTTCTAGTTGTGGATGCATACTTACTGCTGTGATAATATCAACCAATTGTTCATCTTCCATTTCATTATTTGTAATCTCAATATGTTTTAGTTTGTTGCAACTCCCAATGGCAAGAGAAAGTTGGCGAGTGTCCTCGGCCCCCAATCCACACCTAACTAAATAAATTTCAGTTAGATTGTGGTTGTTTTTGAAGAATGGATCCAACATGCGAATCACGTCCCCATCCAATGAGCCATTTTCATTAAAATGTATCTCCTCGATTGACTTATTGTGGCATGTCTCTTTGTAAAACGATTCATCATCAATTGTTTCATAGAAGTACAGGCACTTTAACTTTGTATTTTGACCAATATAATATCCCAACCATCCAATATCCTCCCCGTCAATGGGATAATACTCATCATCGTCATCTGCTTCATCATCTACAATGTGTAGACTGTCAAAACTTTCATCATTATCCTTGAGCTTGTGTAGAATAGATTGGTTTTGATTATTGGATGTTATATCCTCAATTTTGATTGTATCAGCCAATGCGGCGTAATCGAAATCGGTAGACATATTATTTCCTACCATACCATAGAAATATATCAGATAAGGGTGTAATTTATATCACATATACATTGCAACAATGAGATAATATCAACACTGCATATAAACATAACTTAGTGTATGAGTTACAAAAGGTGACACATCTTGTGTCTCTATTAAGGTATTCTCTCAATATTTAAAGCCCTGCTACGCACAGCCAAAAAAAAATAGATAATATATATTCTCACCTGCTCTTTAGTCGATTAAACGAAGGTTCTCCACCGTCCAATCTCTACTCAGTATATACCATGAACTCTCGCGGTTATTTTACTCTATCAGGGGGAATCTAAATTATTTCAGTCTTATGTATCGGCCTCATTAGTGGGATTAGAAAGGGTCATTAAGTACTCTAGCGACTATTATCGCACGACCTCTATATTTGGGAGCAAAGGGATTGGGGTTTGATAGAGGCAGAAGGGAAGATTGACAACGTTGCCTTAGAGTAGCTAGTGTTGCAATTCCTATAGAATTCCTATACTTTATAACTCCAAAATGATACGCATACGATAAAGATTCTAATTCTAATAAAAGAGATTTATATGCTAGGGCACGCCAACTTAAAGTTCTGTATTGCAGACCCCACCCCCCCTCATTTCAGTCAGCCAACATGGATCCAGGATAAAACAGCTGTTCAGGATAGCACTAAGAGTCCCCTAATAAAGGTTGGTTCTCATGAGCTTCAATCGAATGAAAACTCCTTTTGGTATCACACTCAAAGATACCGGTATCTTTATATGCATAAGCTCCCTTGGTATTGGTTTTATCCTATCCACCCCCCCACCCCCCTCAGTTCCTCTGTAGAGGTGCCTGCAATACAGAACTTTAAGTTGGAGTGCCCCTACTGCTACTCGATCATATCCATATCGAGTGTTGCTGATGCTCAGCATCATATACAGCATCATATAAGACGGGGCACTACCCATATCGAGTTAGGTATACATAGCATAGATGAGAGAACAAGGATACTAAAAGGCCAACCATCACGTGTCATCTAATAAGTATTCAACTCCTTCTAGAGGTCTAGGTATTTCTGGTTCCTACTTGCTCCATGTATTATTAACAACTCCTAATAGTAACGATACTCTTCATCAGCTGCAGCGGCTTTATCCCTCTGATCACTTCTAATATCTTCCAAGTATGCCTGATATGTACGTAATGCCGTGGTATAATCGTCTTTTGTTGCATGTCCATTTGAGTACAGGTCTTGTATCTCCTGTAAAGATTTAGCATGCCCATTCCTTACAGCAATCATGTAATGTTTCAATGCTCTATCCAAATTGCCTACATTGTCCTCCCTAATGCCTAGATTGTACCTTGCCGCAGCATCTCCTTCCATTGCTGCTAACTCATAGTAATGTACCGCCTTCTTCTTATCAACTTCAACCCCTTCTCCATATTCATAAGCTACACCAATACTACAATGAGCTTTAGCATAACCTAGTTCTGCTGCTCGATGATATAATTCTAATGCCTTTGTATAATCTTGTGGATATCCGTAACTCCCATCTCGATAGTCGCATCCCGTATTGTACATAGCACGTGGATCTTTAGCCTCAATTCGTTTCTTGTATCTTTTGATCATCTCCCTATCTGAAGTAGGCGTTGACACTCTGCAAAAAGGACACTTTTTATTATCAACTTTATTCCCTTGGTCATCATATAGAGGTGCATAAATACATCCACTACAAATCATCTTTCCGCAGCATGATTGATATTTAGTACCTGTACCTAATGTTGGCAAGCGTAGGAAGCAAATTGGACAGTCTTCTTCTTGTGGTGGAGGCTGTTTGAATAGTGCTATATCATGTAACTTAGCAGTATGCTCAGCGGCAAGTCTGACAAGTTCCTCGCAATAATACTCGTCATATCTCTCATCTTCATCATTACGTTCGCTCATAATATATAGCTTATCAAAACTTTCATCATTATTCTTGAGCTTTTGTAGAATTGTTTGGTTTATCTTATTGGATGTTATGTCCTCTATTTTGATAGTATCAGCCAACGCGGCGTAGTTAACTGGCATGATTTCCTATCGTATACAGAATATATCAGATAAGGGTACAATTTATATCGCATACATTGTAACAATGAACTTGTATCACATATACATTGCAACAATGGGATAATAACACATATAAACAACTTGGTGTATGAGTAAGTTGCAAAGGTGACACATCTTGTGTCTCTTTTTGTTGTTCTCACTATTTAGAGCCCTCAGTCATACATGCCCCGAAACAAATAGATAGATATGCATTCTCACCTGCTCTTTGGTTGAACAAAAGAAAGTACTCCGCCGTCCAGTATATATCTCTACCACCTGGTAGGTATGTACCAAACTCGATGTACTAACTCTATCAGGCGGATCCGTCTAAATTATCTTAGTCTTATGTATCGACCTCATTAGTGGGAATTAGAAAGCGGTTGCATTGAGGAGTCCATAGGGTGGCTCGCTGGCTTGACTTGATACGAGTAATTAAACGATATACCCAAAAGACGATGGTACTCTGCCTGAAGATGAGTATTCAAATCTATGGAAAGTTAGTATAGATGCCGAAGGGAGTGTGAAGCTGGAGTAGAGATAGCTTCCAATTGAAATTGAAGACGAAGAAAAATGAACAATCTCTTCTAGTTCTAGTCATCTAAATAAGTATCTTATATTAATCCCTCTAGAGGTCTAGGTATTTCTGATTCTTACTTTAGTATCAGTATCATTGCTCATGTATTATTAACAACTCCTAATAGTAACGATACTCTTCATCAGCTGCAGCGGCTTTATCCCTCTGATCACTTCTAATCTCTCCCAAGTATGCCTGATATGTTTTTAATGCTTTTGTGTAATCTTCTTTTGTTGCATGTCCATTTGAGTACAGGTGCTTAAGTTGATCCAATGCTCTAGTATATCCACTCGTAACTGCAATCAAATAGTGCTTGATGGCTTCATCTCAATTGCCAGCATTCTCCTCTATTCCACCTAGATTGAACCTTGCCATTGCAACCCCCTCGATAGCTGCTAACTCAAAATAATACTTGGCCATATTGTTATCATTTTCTACACCTCTGCCAGTGTGATATGCATACCCCACATTAAGATATGATGCAGCATAACCAAGCTTCCCTGACCGATGAAATAGTTCTAATGCCTTGTTCATATCTTGTGGGAATCCGAGTCTCCCATCTCTGTAGTAATTTCCTACATTGTACATTGCAATAGGATCTCCGGCCTCCACTCGTTTTTGAAATCTTTTTACATCTTCCTCATCTGTATAAGGCGTTGGAGTTCTGCAAAAAGGACACTTTTCATTATCAACTTCATTGCCTTGATTATCATACTGAGGAGCATGAATACATCCACTACAAATGACTTTTCCACAGCATGCATAGTATCCCCATCCTGTATGTAGTATTGGTAACTGTTGAAAACAAATTGGACAATCGTCACTCGGTGGAGGCTGTTTAAACAGCTTTTCGTCATGTAACTTAGCAACCCGTCTAAGCTCGTTGCTACGTTCCTCGGCAAGACGTCTAGTATGTTCCTCGCAATCTTTCTTATGCTTTGATCGATGTTTCTTTTTACATACGGCGTTGCAATACTTCACTTGTTTACATTTGTTACATATGTTCATACTATTATCATCGCCTTTCTTGCCACAGTTAGCACATATTGATATATCTCTATCTTCTTGATCGGCGGTGCTCATATTCTGCGACCTATCATTAACCTCCTCACTTCTAAATTTTGTCTCGTTATCTTCTTCTTGCTTATTGATCTTTGCTCCTTCTGGCATTATTTTTGTAGTATTGCTAAGCATAAACCAAACTATCAATAACACTAGTGATGCTACTGCAAATGATGCTATATTATCGTACAATATAACCCCCATTAGGTTGTTAATACTCGGGCCCATCTTCTAATTAGTTGATGATATAGTGATGTGATATATAGAAAGAAGTGAGGTAAACCTTATTAGTCCACACTATTCTCCTCTAACTTTCGATACCGATAATAATGAAGTATTATGACAATATATGGAGCGTATGATATCACAGAGATATAAATAGTAGCTTTCAAAGGTGTATTGGTGGTGATGATGTCACTAAACTGAAGAAGTAAGGATACCGACATCCGTGTGAGTAGACTCAACCGCCACTAAATTGCAACACCAAGTCGAGAGCATGATAATCACTACTATTACTACATCAATCAATCATGAAGCGTATACCAACCCTCCTCCTATTCATATCAATCAGCTCTTCTACTACGGCCCTAAAGTGGATTGAAGATACACAAACACACGAAGAAATATTTTCATTCAATTATCAACCACCGTCAAAGCCTCCATCCTCAACTCCTAAACATCTTCGAGGAGGAGATAGTCGAGATGAAGACGTAGTAGATGAGTTGATAGATGAGCATACTGCATATTACACTAGTTGGGTAGAGTTAGATGAGTTCAAAGACGATGCAATGTCGATGGTATCTTCTCTCCCCGACGGCATTGACGAACAAATAGAAGATCGCAGCAGCTTTTCATATCACAAACCATTAGTTGAGAGTAGTTGGGGTATAGCTGGAACAGAGAGAACTTCCGAGCCGTATAGGACAAGAAGTCCATCTTCTACTTCTTTATCCTTATCGTCTCCGCCATCTAACGCTCCGACTTCTTTAGACAATAATGATAATAGATCAACAATAACAACATCAAAATATCAATCTAAACTCAATTCAATAAACAAAGAAGATTGGTGTATACAAGATAATAGTAACGGAACTAACAATCGACTCGTCGGAGGAGAATGTACCTGTCCAAATCCACTAATACCACAGGGTAAAATCACAAACGAAGCATGGATGACACAGCATTACAATAACATTGCATTGACACAATGGTATTCGGCAGTATTATCATCTCAACAACCACAACAACAACAACAAGATCAACAAGAAGAACAGCAGTTGGATGTTATATTTATAGGTAATTCAATAACAGAACAACGTCAAGGTACTAATATGGGTAAAACAATTGATAAATATACATCAATAAAAGAAGATTTTGATATAACCTTTTCAAAATCAAAAGGTGGTTTATATAATGGTATTGCATTAGGTATATCGGGTGATACTACTACCAACTTACTATATCGATTAATTCACGGTGAATTAAGTAATGAGTTACAACCAAAGGTATGGTGGATATCAATTGGTATTAATGATTTACTGAAAGATTATTGTTCGGAAGAATTAATAGTATTGGGTATACAACGTATAGTTGAGGAGATAATGATTGTTCAACCGAATGTTACTGTGGTTATTAATTCTATATTACCAGTACAGACAAACAAGTATGGATTGTTAGATGAAATGGAGGGATGTAACCGTAATGCTTGTTACAATATGTATCCACACATTTCAAGTATTAATAACAAGTTATTACAATTTACAATGGAGAATGATCATGTTGAGTATTTCAATGCCAATGATGTCTTTGTTGAGAGAAGAGAAGATGGATTGGAGTATATGAGAATGGATTGGTTCCAAGATCCAGTACATCCAAACTTGATGGGGTTTAAGAGATGGAATCGATTGATTATGAAGAAGTTGTTTGATATTATTGGATAATAACTTGGTTAGTATCTCTTTTACTACATTGGAATAAGGCGTATGTTAGGCTTGTATAAATAATAAGGAAACTTGCATCATAATCTGTCATAATACCTCTAAACCGGGTAAACTGTCAACTTTTATAATTTACATTTATTGATATCTAGTATATCCCCTCGGCATGCTCTTTATTCTCTTGGCTGTGGCCTGTGTATCAATCTGTTAGATAAGGCTCTTATCCTCTTATTGCCCATGCTCTAATCTAGCCATGACATATCACAACAGCTGATAACCCGAACGACATCAGATACGACATTTTGATGAGAAACCTAGCTTGGACATTGTGTGTTGTACCGGAGGCATATGATTGCTTTCTACCCAAGAAGTGCTCAACCACCAGCTCCACTGCCAATTTTTAACAGAGATGGATGGCAGTGAATAACTCTTGTGCCATTTCTCCAAAACAACGACTAGACGAGCTATTGATTCGATATAGGCGCCCATTAATGCGTGATTGATAGGCAATATAGAAGTAAAAGGCGGCAGTAGTTGATACCCCCAATCAATTGTATATTATTGCTACAATCTCATATCTCTGGCAACTATAAACTCTGACCCACAAACCTCGGACAATTACTCTAATTTGCCGCATTGCAATCGTAACAATAAAATAATAAACACTTGGAAAGTTGAGACACATCAACAATAAACAACATGACGACCGTATACACCCCTCTTTCATCAGCACAACGACAACAATTAGGCAACAATACTACCAATAATAATTCCAAAGAGGTAGCAATGACCAAACCAAAACGTCCCCTCTCATCCTACAATCTATTCTATCGATTCAAACGTCAGCACATAATCGAATTAGGCAAAGGTCAAAAGAAAGATGACATCATTGCAATAGTTGCAATCCAACCTGGTCTTGAGAATACCTACCCCAATATACCAACCGCCGATACTAATATGTCCGTAGATGAAATCAACGAGATACGTAAAACAAACATTCGTAATGATATGATTAATAATTTATGTCCAAGAGAAACATCGACACGTAGGCATCGTAAGAATTCGAATGCAATGAATGGTGAAATGTCATTCTTGGAATTGGGTAAATTGATGAATAGTAGTTGGCAAAGTTGTGATGAGTTTGCCAAGGTATGTATTAGTTATTTGATGTGTTAGTTGGTTATTGCAATTTTTATGGTCATATCTTATGCACTTATTTTTTGCTCACATCTTGTGCCTCCAATAGACTGTGTTTAATGATCTAGCAAATGAAGGACGTGAGTTATACCGTCAGCGTATGGCAAAGTATAATCTATTAACGAATGAAATTGCCGAGGATCATCATCGTAATATGTTGATGTCTAGTACACAACAGCAGCCACCTCAAGGAGCCCCTCAAGTTTATACCTCCGCACCTCAAGGCATGATTCCAGGAGTGTCACCCCTCCCCGGCCTTAAACGGAAGGTATCACCAACAGATCTATTACAACAACAAATGGGAGGAGTTGTTAGCATGGGCGAAGGATTTTCCACCAAGGAATGGGTACAAAGTATGTCCAACATGTTGAGTAATAACAACTCGAATAATATGATGGGTCATCCACGGCAGCAATCAAGTCCAGTACCATACATGGGTCCACAAGGTATGCAAGGACAGTTCAGCGGTATGTCCTCACCCTTTCAAGGTCTATCACGTACCCACTCTCCTCAAGGAAGTCAAGGAAGTCAAGGAGATCCAGGATATCGTCGTTTAGTAACTCAAGACATCCAGTTACTAGAAAAGAATCGTAACAAGTTATGTGCCAATATGAAAGCACTCGAGGAAGAATTAAATGCTGCCAAGTTACGTGTACGTGTATATGAGTTGGAAGCTCAGCAGAAACACCAAGAGGAGTTGTTTCGAGAACAGATGATGCGTATGCAGCAGGCTAGTGTTGCCTCGTCTGCTTCTCGGGGTGGGACTTTACCTCCTTCTCTACCACCGCTGCCTGGTGTATCACCCCAAGATGCTAATACTGGTGGTCAGATGGGTATGATGTCTCAAGAAGAGATGAAGGAACAGATGATGAGGCATTTTAGTAACCATCATCATGATGGTTCGCCCTCCGCATCATCTAACATCATGTCAGGACAAACGACACTCCGAGAAGTGGCAAGTCACTTAACACCCTCGGTGGCACAACATTCTCGTCGTGTGACACAATCGTCATTATCCACATCGTCCCCAAGTAGTCAACAAGATCAACAATCTCAAGATGGTCTATCATGGCTTGCTTCAGCTGCAAGTAGTATCGTAGGAGGCGGCGGTGGCAGTGCTAGTATGAGTAGTATGAATCAGATGCCCCCTTTGCCTTTGAATGCTGATAATGATCAGCAGGGGGATAGCAGCAGCAACAAGAAGCAAAGGCTTAGTTGAGATATATGGAGGAATGTATATGTTTGTGTTTAGGATTAACTAGTGGGAAACTGAAGAAGTATGGAGGGTAGAAGGTGTGAGGTGTATATAGAGAAGACAGAACGATAAAGCTAGAGTAAAGACAAAGAAATATGCAGTCAAACTCTAAACCTTTTAGATAGACAACAGGACAAGATATCGGCAACAACATATACATGCCAAATACATCTATCATTTAGATACTACGACAAGCGACGAAGGGTAATATAGTGTCAAAATCATACGAAGGTATCCTCTAACTTTTTGACCGCCAAAACAGTAAATGATATGTTCCCTCATTACTAATCTCTAGAAAAGGTATATGAGAGCTACATCCTACACTTTCAGGGCATTGATCCTTCAGATTATATGATTAAGCTTTCCGAGAGACATCCTTTGGTATCCTAGGATACCATTTCTTCTAAAATTATAGATACTATAAGCGATGTGCGGTATCTTTTTTCGGGGAAAATGTAGCTTGAGAAAAAGATACCACCAAATTTTATACAATGGCCCTACACAAGAAATATGTCGAATGATCGGCCATTGCAATAAATTGAACAGGAATGATGGCCTAAAATTGCACAAGGCTTCTATATAACATATTTGTAGTTCACATGCCGAACGGCTTTGAGATAAAAGGACCTTGAAAATTTTCACTTAGTAGCCTACACAGTGGCCTATTCAGATACTCTATAACTTTTTAACTAGCAATAATCATAAAAAGATAGTACCATATTCGGAATCAGCATGCAAATCTACGTCGGATATGATGTTGCAATGGTTATATATCATTGATTTGAACATCTTCATATTTAAGATTTGTTAGTATTTTTCTTAGAGGATACCCCCCCTCAAGCTACAAATTCCTGTACACAAGATACGCTACGTAGGAATTGTACCGGCGCACATCGCTTATAAGCCGGCTTCAGCCCTCCGCCTGCGGTGGGCTTGAGCCTTCGGCGTTAGGGTGTTAGGGAGTAAAATAGTCACAATTCCCTAAGGGACGATAGACGAAGAAATCCTTGCCAAATAGTTTAATTAGATGAGATTATCCGTGTGAGAGGTAGGCAGAGTAGTAGTGGACAGTTATAATTTATAATCATCTACCCTTCACCACATTGTATGTGTTTGGCCGCCCAGTTATATATTGGCTGTAGCATACCTAACTTCTTCTCATATTATAATGGCACTTCTCTGCTCATTGCTGCCGTTTCAGAGGCATATAGCGAAGGGCGAAGATGGA